>ENA-OQKO01000528-OQKO01000528.1-human-gut-metagenome-genome-assembly--contig:-NODE-528-length-35500-cov-4.130919_pt1 | contig 35500 bp, 30 predicted proteins | sample MGYA00242777_ERZ504796 | MGnify/ENA primary metagenome ERZ504796 (study PRJEB26092, sample SAMD00036404) | human gut metagenome | host: Homo sapiens | study: EMG produced TPA metagenomics assembly of... | reverse complement strand
AAAGAACTGTGAAAGCAGAGTACAGAATAAATTTACTCTGTAAGTGGTTCAACATTTTCTTCTATGGTAAGTCTGGATGCGTCCAAAGTATCAGTGGAGCAGGCAAAAAATACAGAGTGACAGCCTTCAGTTACGCCAGATCCCACTGAGGCGCCGGATTCCACCGAGAAGCCAGAACCCACAAATACGCCAAAGCCGACTTCTGTTCCGGAACCAACGACTGCACCGGAGCCTACAGCTGTACCAGAGCCTACTGAAACGCCAGCGCCAACTTCTGCACCGGAACCGACGGATACACCGGAGAATTCTGTGACGCCGGAACCGACAGCTACGCCGGAACCGACAGCTACGCCGGAACCGACAGCTACGCCAGAACCCACGCCTGTGCCTGCTGGTGCATATACAGATGGAACCTACACTGGCATTGGAGAAGGCAATGACGGACCAGACAGTGTACAGGTTACCGTAACAATATCCGGAGGACAGATTGTGGGAGCAACTTATTTTTCCTATGATGATGAAGAATATGCAGATACAGCCTGGGAGGGAATTCTTGGACAGGTTATGGGAAAGCAGTCCGCAGACAGTGTAGATACAGTATCTGGATGCACATATTCCTCCCAGGGATTTATTCAGGCATTTAGAAATGCATTAAATCAGGCAAAAGGAGCATAACCCATGAAATACCAGAGTTTTATTATGAGAGTTTTATGTCTGCTTCTGATCGTTGGTGTCGTTCTTGGCTACAACTCCATGCAGAAAAAAGATAGTGATACCGAAAAAGACCAGCAGATCGCCAGTCTGACAACCAGAGTGGAGGCCTTGGAAAAACAGCAGGATGAGATATTAAGTGCCCTTGAAGAGGCTGCAAAAGCGCAGGAAGAGGCGAAGAAAACGGCAGAAGAGGAAGCGAAGAATCAGAAAGCCCAGACGGAAGAAGCGGCTTCAGGGGATGCTTCCGAGGACGCGAACAAAGAAGACAAGAATACAGATGAGACAGAGGCTGAGGACATTTCTTCTAATGAAGACAGTGAAGAGCTTGTTTATAAAAACGGAACCTATACAGGAGACGGCCAGGGCTTTGGCGGCAATATCCAGGTTCAGGTTACACTTGAAAATGACACGATTACAGACATTCAGGTGGTAAGTGCACCAGGCGAAGACTCTGCATACCTTTCCCAGGGACAGGGCGTGATCAGTACCATTTTGGCTGCCCAGAGTACAGATGTTGACACCATTTCCGGAGCAACCTTCAGTTCCACTGGAATTATCAACGCTGTAAATGATGCACTTGGAAAGGCGGAAAATCAATGAAAAAGAGACAGAGAAAAATCCGGCTGATCCGTGCCGGCATCCAGCTTCTGTTTTTCATTTTTGCTCCGGCACTTTTTTCCACAGCATTCGCAGGCGTGAAGTCCGTTTTTCAGGCAATCGCAGCACATCAAGCAATCAGCTGGAATTCCTTTCTGGATGTGACTGCCGTGCTGCTGGTGGTAACCTGCCTGTTCGGACGGCATTTCTGCGGATATGCCTGCGCATTTGGTTCCCTTGGGGATGCATTGTACGAGCTGACTGTGTTTATCCGCCAGAAGGTTTTTCATAAAAAAGGCCGTCACGGATACTCAGAAAAAGCCATCCGCATTTTGCAGAAGGTGAAATATATCTGGCTTCTGGTGCTTCTTGTATCTATCCTTACCGGCTGGTACAGCAAGCTTCAGGGCATGAGCCCATGGGATGTGTTTTCCATGCTCACCGCTGGCAGACTTCCCGGTGCTGCCTACAAGGTGGGGATTGTGCTGCTGATTCTGCTCATGATCGGAATGTGCACTCAGGAAAGATTTTTCTGCCAGTTCCTCTGCCCAATGGGCGCAATTTTTGCTATAATGCCTATAGCGCCCTCTGCGCTGTTCAACCGTGACAGAGGCACCTGTCCAGCGAAATGCGGAGCCTGCAAAAAGCGCTGTCCTGCTCATCTGGACATTGACGGTGATACCCCTCTCTCAGGAGAATGTATCTGCTGCCACGCCTGCCAGGGAATCTGCCCGAAGAGGAACATCCGGATCGGGATTCCGAAGGCGAAAGATGAGAGCCTTTTTTAAACACGAGCTGGGAAAAGATGGGCGAACGCTATTGGAAAATAAGAGAAAATAAAATCAGAAAGAACAGGATATGAGTAAAAAAAGAAGTAAAGTAAGATTTCAGAATGAAGTCGATTTAATTAAGGTACATTATAAAAAGCAGTCCAGAGGTCAATCACTTACCTGCTTGGATATGTTTAATGGGAGAAGGAATTTGAGAAAGAGAAGTGCGGCAGGAATTCTCTGCAGCAGCCTGTTTCTCACTGTCATTTCCGCTACAGTACTGGGAAAAACAACTACAGTTGTTTATGCATCTGACATAGAAAAATACACCAACGCAGATTTCGCAATGGACACGGTAGTTTCCGAAACCCTTTATACCTCAGGCGAGGACATCAACACTCAGATTGGCGAAAAGCTCCGCGAAATGGAAACCACCCTCCTTTCCTGGACAGAGGAAAACTCCCAGATTTCCCAGCTGAACAATGCTGAGGGCAAGACCATGGAAGTCTCTGATGATCTTGCCGCCGACCTTGAGAAAATCCGCCAACTGTCCCAGGATTCCGACGGTGCTTTTGACCCCACCCTTGGAAAGATCATCCGCCTGTGGAACATTGACGGCGAGAATCCTCATGTCCCGGACCAGTCCGATATTGACACTCTTCTTCCCGAAGTGGGCTACGAGAAAATTCAGGTGGACGGAAACAATGTAACCCTTCTTGATGGCTGTACCCTGGATCTTGGTGCCGTTGGAAAAGGCATGGGCTGTGACCAGATCATGGATTACCTGCAAACCCAGCCAGACGTTTTCGGTATGATTCTGAACCTTGGTGGCAGCAGTGTCATGACCTACGGCGAAAAGCCCGACGGCTCCTCCTGGAAAGTAGCCCTCACCGATCCCCGTGACACCGAAGGTGACTACCTTGGCGCCATCACCCTGGACGCCAACCAGTTCCTTTCCACCTCCGGCGACTACGAAAAATACTTCATAGAAGATGGAATCCGCTACCACCACATCCTGAATCCAAAGACCGGTTACCCCGTCCAGAACGGTCTCATCTCCGTCACCATCGTCTGCGACCAGGGCTACCTGGCCGACGGCCTCTCCACCGCCTGTTTCGTCCTGGGTCTGGACGCCGCGAAACCTCTTTTAGAGAAATATGATGCAGAAGCCGTATTCGTAGATGAAGACAAAAATGTGTATGTGACAAGTGGATTGATGGATAAATTCGAATTAATGAAAGACGGATACACAGTAAACGAAGCGTAAGTTGTCCATGATAGATTCATAGAAAATGATAGCTTACGGAATAACGAAAAGAGCTCCAGAGGATAGTCAAAAACTATCGTCAGGAGCTCTTTTTCAATCAACAGCATTTGGGCTGAATATATTCCTAAGCGGGGCATTCAAGGCGCGCCTTTAATGGAGCGGAGATCCACTGCTTACGAAGACTTAACATCGAAGGCTCTCCTGAGATGTTTAGTCGCAGTTAGCAGTTAGCTCCGCGGAATGTTGCGCCTCCCCGCGTGGAATATATTCAGCCCAGATGCGTACGGTGGTAACATATTACGGAATCCTCTTAAGCACTTCCTTCGTCAGCACTCCAATCAGCAGTCCTGTAATCACTCCCGACACCATCAGCGCCGGAGCATAATAATACAACAGTCCCACCGTATGCGTTGCCGGAATCGCCACCAGCAGCTGACCGATGTTATGGGAAACGCCACCAGCCACACTTACACCCAGCTGCCCGAATCCAATCTTATTTTTCACAAAAACCATCACAATCAAACTAAGGGTCGCCCCCGCCAGGCTATACATAATACTGGAGCCGCTTCCAAACATAAAACCGATAATAAAAATTCTCACAATGGAAACCAGCGCCGCTTCTTTCCACGTATACCTCTCCAGCACAAAAAGCACCGCCAGATTTGCAAGCCCTAGTTTCATTCCCGGAATTCCCGCAAAAAACGGAATCAACGATTCCACATACCCGAAAATAATGGCAATGGCTGCAAACAGCCCAAGATACGCTGTCTTTTTCTGATTCATCACTTACACCACTGCGTCAAATCCACTTTCGGAATCCTGTGAATCTGAATCGCCCTCTCCCTGAATGACTACTCTGTTTGGCAGGCACACAATATATCCGCCTGCACTGCCCACTGCCGGCTGCTTCATGCAAAGATGATCCGGGCAGTCCGCCTCTGTCATCTTTACCTCGCCGTCCTTAATTTCACACACATTGGTATCCCCAATCTGGATCACCTGATCCTCCGCCAGTGAATAAGTCCCATAAAGTTCCCCATCCACCGTAATCTGGATCGACCCATGAGTTCCATGTGGAACCGCATAAACAAAAATACAAAGCACCACTGAAATAACCAATAGTGCACCAATAAATACCGCTTCTTTCTTCTTCAAAAATGATACCTCTTCATTAATAGCTTTAACCAAAATCATCATATCATAGAACCATGTTCCACAAACGAACCATTAGTTTATGATATAAGAAATACAGAGATTTTTCAACCTATTCTAAAATCCATTTTTGAGAAAAAATCGCAACAGAGAGAATGACTGTTATTCACAAAGGAAACGGTAACGGGTGGCTATTCCTTTCCACACCGCTTTTTATTGTAATTTCCCACGGAATATGCTATTGTATAGTTTGAAAGTCTGTGTGCCGTGCGGATCGCGGGAATGATTTTTCAAATACGTTCCAGACCTGCGGCATTGTTGGAGAAAAGTAACGATTCAGAAAACACTGGACAGTTACACAGAAATATTAGAAAGAAGGTGAAGCTGTGGTTGAATTAGACCAGTTCAAGAGCATTCTTGCAACATACACAGAACCATTAGTGGAAGTGAGGGATTCACTTTGACCTGGCTAACAAAGAAAAGCGGGTTGAAGAATTAGAGCGCGAAATGGAAGCGCCTGATTTCTGGGACAATGCAGAAGTATCCCAGAAGAAAATGAAAGAATTAAAGAGCATGAAGGACGACATGGAAACCTATCAGAATCTGGTAACCCAGAAAGAAGATATGGAGACCCTGATCGAGATGAGCTATGAGGAAAATGATCCGTCCATGATCGAAGAAATCCAGGAAATGCTGGATGAGTTCCAGGCACAGTTTGACAGTATCCGTGTGAAGACACTTCTTTCAGGAGAGTATGACGGCGAGAATGCCATTATCAAACTGAATGCAGGAGCTGGTGGAACAGAAGCCTGCGACTGGTGCAGTATGCTGTATCGTATGTATACACGCTGGGCTGAGCGCAAGGGCTTTTCAATTGAAGTTCTGGACTATCTGGACGGCGATGAAGCTGGTATCAAATCTGTTACCTTCCAGGTAAACGGAGAGAACGCATACGGACTTCTGAAGTCTGAGAAAGGTGTTCACCGTCTGGTACGTATTTCCCCGTTCAATGCGGCTGGAAAGCGCCAGACCTCTTTCGTATCCTGCGATGTAATGCCTGATATTGAGAAAGATCTGGACGTAGAGGTCAATGATGAGGATATCCGTATTGATACCTACCGAAGCAGTGGTGCCGGCGGACAGCATATCAACAAGACCTCATCCGCTATCCGTATCACTCATTTCCCAACAGGAATCGTGGTACAGTGTCAGAATGAGCGTTCCCAGCATATGAATAAAGATAAGGCTATGCAGATGCTGAAGGCGAAGTTATATCTTCTGAAACAGCAGGAAGCAGAAGCCAAGCTTTCCGGAATCCGAGGTGAAGTAACGGATATCGGCTGGGGCAACCAGATCCGTTCCTACGTTATGCAGCCATATACCATGGTCAAAGATCACCGTACTAATGAAGAAACCGGAAATGTAGATGCAGTTATGGATGGTGCCATTGATATCTTTATTAATGCATATTTGAAATGGATCGCACTTGCGAAGAGACCTGCAGAACAGCAATAAAAGCATGCTGCTGTTCACGAAGGGAACGGTACCAGCTTCCGGATTATGTCTGGATACAGCGGCTGTAATGGCAGAGATTTGCAGGGCGCAGTGAAAGTGGAAGGAAATGCAGGATGCCAAAGACAACAGATAAGAATAAATATTTTGTAGTAAAAGAGCGGGCTGTGCCAGAGGTGCTTCTGAATGTAGTTGCAGCGAAGAAGCTTCTGGAATCAAAGCGGGCAGCTACGGTTCAGGAAGCTGCAGACGCTGTGGGAATCAGCCGAAGCTCTTTCTATAAATATAAAGATGATATTTTTCCCTTCCACGAGGAAGCCAAGGGAAAGACCATCACATTTATTATACAGATGGATGATGAGCCGGGAATTTTATCCAATGTTCTTCGGGCTATTGCAGAAAACCATGGCAATATTCTGACCATACATCAGAGTATTCCCATCAGTGGTATTGCCACTCTTACCTTAAGTGTGCAGATCCTTCAGGGAGAAGGGGATGCTGAGGCAATGGTGGATGACATTGAACAGATGGAAGGAATCCATTATTTAAAAATTTTAGGCAGGGAGTAACGGACAGATGATAAATATTGCAGTGTTAGGATATGGCACAGTTGGAAGCGGTGTAGTAGAAGTCATCCGCACCAATCATGAATTGATTAACAAAAGAGCCGGGGAAGAGATTAAGATCAAATATGTACTGGATCTTCGTGAGTTCCCTGGAGATCCGGTAGAAGAGATTCTTGTTCATGACTTTGAGCAGATCGTAAACGATCCGGAAGTTAAAATTGTAGTAGAAGTAATGGGAGGAACCGGTGCTGCCTATACTTTTACAAAAAGAGCACTTGAAGCCGGCAAGAGTGTGTGTACCTCAAATAAAGCTCTGGTTGCCCAATACGGTCCTGAGCTTATGGAAATTGCAAAAGAGAAAAAGATCAACTTCCTTTTCGAGGCAAGCTGTGGCGGTGGAATCCCGATCATTCGTGCCATCAACGGTTCTCTTACCGCAGATGAGATCGATGAGGTCAGCGGAATTCTGAACGGAACTACTAACTATATGCTGGATAAGATGATCACAGAAGGCGCTGATTTCAATACTGTTCTGAAAGAGGCTCAGGAAAAAGGCTACGCAGAGGCTGATCCTACCGCTGACGTGGAAGGACAGGACGCATGCCGTAAGATTGCCATTCTTTCCTCTCTGGCATATGGAAAATTCCTGAATTTTGAAAATGTTTATACAGAAGGAATTACAAAGATCACACCAGAGGATATGGAATACGCAAGAGAAATGGGCAGAAGTATCAAGCTTCTTGGCACAAGCAAGAAATTGGGAAAAGATTCCTTCTACGCACTTGTAGCACCTTTCCTGGTAGGACAGGAGAACCCTCTTTACAGCGTAAACGGTGTATTTAACAGTATTTTTGTACATGGAAACATGCTGGGTGACGCGATGTTTTACGGAAGTGGAGCTGGCAAGCTCCCCACTGCAAGTGCAGTTGTAGCGGACGTTGTGGAGGCTGCTAAGCACCTTCATGATACCATTCCGAATAACTGGAGCAATGAACAGATGACTCTTATGGAGCCAGATTCTGTAGAAGGCCGTTTCTTTGTCCGCGTGAAGGACACTTCCCTGGACGAGGTGGATAAGGCCTTTGGCAAGGTGGAGGCTGTGATCGAGCCGGATTCCCTTCCGGAAGAATTTGGTTTTGTTACCGGACTTATGACACAGGGCGAGTACAAAGAGCGTGTGAAAGCTCTTGGAGAGAACGTTCTGGGCATGATCCGTGTGAAAGACTGATAACATGAATCCGCAGTTATTCAGGTAATGGGCAGCTGCGCGAAACTGTCTGTATGCGCAGATAAAAATAAAACTGACAGCGTGAAAGGAAAAACTATGCTGATAGTTAAGAAATTCGGCGGTACTTCCGTTGGGGACAAACAGAGAATGTATAATGTTGCCAACCGTTGTATCGAAGAATATAAAAAAGGAAATGACGTGGTGGTGGTTTTGTCCGCCATGGGAAAATATACAGATGAGCTGATCCGTATGGCTCATGATATGGACGACAAGCCTCCGAAGCGTGAGATGGATATGCTCCTTACCATCGGTGAGCAGATGTCCGTATCCCTGATGGCAATGGTAATGCACAAGCTGGGCGTTCCGGCGGTTTCCCTGAATGCCTTTCAGGTGACCATGCATACCACAAGCAGCCATCAGAATGCAAGATTAAAAAGAATCGATACAGAGCGTATCCGCCGGGAACTGGATGCCCGCAGGATCGTAATTGTTACCGGATTCCAGGGCGTAGATAAATACGATGACTACACAACTCTGGGACGAGGCGGCTCTGATACCACTGCAGTGGCACTGGCAGCAGCACTTCATGCAGATGCCTGTGAGATCTATACAGATGTGGACGGCGTTTACACAGCCGACCCACGTAAGGTTCCAAATGCAAGAAAGCTGAAAGAAATCACATACGATGAGATGCTGGATCTGGCAACATCAGGAGCAGGTGTACTTCACAACCGTTCTGTGGAAATGGCGAAGAAATACGGAGTGCCCCTTGTGGTCCGCTCTAGCCTGAATAACAGTGAAGGAACGGTAGTTAAGGAGGTAGTTAGCGTGGAAAGAATGCTGATCAGCGGTGTTGCGCTGGATACAGACGCTGTGAGAATCGCAGTACTGGGGCTTCGCGATGTGCCTGGTGTTGCATTTAAGGTATTTGATACCCTTGCAAAGAAAAATATTAACGTAGATGTTATCCTGCAGTCTATCGGACGTGCAGGAACAAAGGACATTTCTTTTACAGTAAATAAGGATGATCTGGATGATGCAGTTGCCACTCTGGAGGAGAGCCAGGAGCGCCTTGGCTTCAAGGAGCTTCACTCTGAGCGCAATATCGCCAAGCTTTCCATTGTTGGCTCCGGTATGCTCAGCAATCCTGGCGTGGCTGCCAAGATGTTTGAGAGCCTTTACAATGAAGGGGTAAACATTAATATGATCTCCACATCTGAAATCCGTATTACCGTCCTCATCAATGAAAAAGACGGAATCCGGGCTATGAATGCAGTACACGATGCTTTCGGCCTTGCCGACTGATCGAATATACATTTTAAGGAGGAATTTCTGTATGAAAAGAAAAGTATTGGGAGTGCTTTTTACAGCAATGTGCCTGTGTGCGGTTCCGTCCGCGGCTTATGCAGAGGCACAGGAAGCCGAAACTACAGAGGCAGCAGGAGAGGCTGCTGATGAGCCTGAGGCTGGTGCAGAAACGGTTACAGAGCTGTCCGACAGCCTGTACGATTTTCAGGTGAAGATCGGGGATAAGGTTTACCAGTTCCCTATGTATTACCAGGATTTTGCAGCAGACTGGACACTTGGCAAGAACGAGGACCCGGAGATGGGCGTTGGAACCAATTCCTATGGTTCCATCAGTTTTTACAAAGGGGACGACCGCGTTTCCGTAGATGTGATCAATCTTGGAATCAACCAGTTGCCATTAAACCAGTGTCTGGTGGCGGGAATTGATATTGATGCAAGCTATGATTTTGATGTGGCGGCTACTCCTGTAGAACTGCCTGGCGGAATCGTAATGGGAAAATCCAATTTTGATGATATCAAAGCTGCTTATGGTGATCCAAGCGATACTTACGAGGGAGACCTGTATACCAAGTATTCCTACTCGAAAGATTATTACGAGGAAGTTCATTTCTATGTATATAAGGATGACAATACTCTGAAGCAGGTAGATATGCGTAACTTCGTAGAGCCAGAAGGATATGACAAGGGAAGTGTAAGCGAGGAAGTTCCGGAAATCGTATCTTCCTATACCGCTCCTACTGAGCTGGGAGATGATCTGCTGGCTCCACAGTTGGAATTCTGCGGAGATCTTTATTCCCTTCCGGCTCCGGTGTCTGCATTCCTTGAGAATGGCTGGGAGCTTCAGAATGTGGAAGATGGCGCTTATGTGGCTGGCCGGGATCTGGAATTTGTAGACATGATGAAGAATAACCAGAGTGTGCATTTCAGTGTTTACAATTTTACCCAGGATGCAACTGCCATCGAGAACTGTTTTGTACGGGAGCTTGAGGTAGGCAATTACGACAGTGATGCTCTTACCCTTACTCTTTCCGGTGGATTTACCCTGGGTGCGAAGAAGGCGGACCTGATCGCAGCTGCAGAGGAAAAAGGCTATTCGTGTGATGAGGACGGAGATTACCTGAATATTTATAAGACTGCAGATACCAAGATTGACAACCGGGCACAGTTCTGGTTTAACAAGGATGAGGATCCGGATACAGTGGCAAGTGTTGCGTACAGAAATGAAATTCTTCCAGAATAAGGGAGAACCCGATCTGGAGGTTTTACAAAATTAGTAACAGGAGGGAAATATGAGCAACTATGTGATCAGCTGTTGTTCCACAGCGGACCTTACGAAAGAACATTTTGAGAAAAGAAATATTTCCTATATCTGCTTTCATTATGAATTAAATGGAAAAGAATATGCAGATGATCTGGGACAGTCCATGCCTTTTGATGTGTTTTATAAAGCCATGCAGGATGGGGCATCTACCAAGACTTCCCAGGTAAACGCAGATGAGTTTGAAGAGTATTTTGAAGGATTTCTGAAACAGGGCAAGGATGTGCTTCACGTCTGCCTTTCTTCCGGGATTTCCGGTGTTATAAATTCAGCCAACGTTGCAAAAGCGGAGCTGGAGGAAAAATACCCGGATCGTAAGATTCTGGTTGTGGATTCTCTGGGCGCGTCTTCAGGATATGGTCTTTTTATGGATAAACTTGCTGACCTCCGGGATGAGGGTAAATCCATCGGGGAAGTTCATGCCTGGGCAGAAGAACACAAGCTGAACCTGCATCACTGGTTCTTTTCCACAGACCTTACGTTCTATATCAGAGGAGGCCGTATTTCCAAGGCCAGCGGCTTTTTCGGCACTATGCTGAATATTTGTCCGCTTCTGAATATGGATGATCAGGGAAAACTGATCCCAAGATTTAAGATCCGTACCAAGAAAAAGGTGATCCGGGCTATTGTAGACAAAATGGAAGAGTACGCCGAGGGCGGACTTGACTATAGTGGGAAATGTTATATTTCCCAGTCCGCATGTATAGAGGATGCCAGGGAAGTGGCAAGGCTGGTGGAAGAGCGTTTCCCGAAATTAAATGGGAAGGTTGAGATCAACAACATCGGAACCACCATCGGAAGCCATACAGGTCCTGGTACGGTAGCGGTGTTTTTCTGGGGAAGTAAGAGGACGGCGTAGTTATAAAAAAATTACAGATGTCAGATGGGAAAATGCTATATTAGGAACAGCTGGCATGGTTTAATGGAGCAAAAGTGAAAACAGCGAAATGGTGCTGCAATATATCTGGCCGGGATGTATCAGAATCCCGGCCTGCTGTTTCACTGCAAAGGAGAATGATGATTATGAAAAAAAGAAGTACGAAGGAAATCAAACTGCAGGCCAAAAAGTCATTGCAGGGACATGTTGGAACTGTGATCCTTGGGCTTCTGGCAGTGTATGGTCTGAATACCTTAGGAACAATCCTTTCTACCAATTTGTTTTCTGGCACATCCGCGCTGGATCTGGTTCTCAGCGAAATATTTATGCTGGTGGTGTCACTGATCGTGGGAATCATTTCTGCTGGTCTGGGGTATATGCTTTTGAATATTTCCCGGGGAAAGGAGTTTTCTCTGGGAGATCTTGGCTACTTTTTCAAAAACAAGCCAGACAGGGTGATCGTTGCAGGCTTTGTGCTGGCGATGATCCAGCTGATCACAGCGATCCCTTACTATTATGTGAGCTTTACCACAGATCCGGGACTGACTGTGGATTCCCAGATTCAGTGGCTTTCCATGACTCTGGGACTGCTGGCTGTAAGCACTTTGCTGAATTTTCTTATTTCCCTTCCATTTGCCATGACTTACTTTCTCATGGCGGATGACACAGAGCTTGGAGGAATCCAGGCACTGAAAGAGAGCGCAAGGCTGATGAAGGGAAATATCTGGAGATATGTGAAGCTGAATCTCAGCTTTATCCCGCTTTTGTTATTATCTGTGTTCACGTTCTATATTGCACTTTTCTGGATCATGCCTTATATGGAAATGTCCATGGTGGCATTTTACCGGGATCTGGATGGGGAACTGGACTACAGACTGCCAGGAGATGGAACTGCTGACGGCGGCTTTTATAACTGGACCAATGATTCTGGAAACGGATATGATACAGAAAATAATGACGGTTACAGAAATTAGAAATACAAGCAACAAGAGGAGATTGAAAAAATGGATATTTTACAGGCAATCACCCAGGAACTGGGGGTGCAGAAATGGCAGGTAGAAGCTGCTGTTAAATTGATCGACGAGGGAAACACTATCCCTTTTATTTCACGATATAGAAAAGAAGCTACCGGAACCTTAAATGACGAGCAGCTTCGTAACCTGAACGAGAGACTGACTTATCTCCGAAATCTGGAAGACAAGAAGAATCAGGTCCTTTCCAGCATTGAGGACCAGGGCAAGCTGACAGAAGAACTGAAGGCACAGATCCTGGCAGCACAGACGCTGGTAGTCGTAGAGGACCTTTACCGCCCGTACCGTCCGAAGAGACGTACCAGGGCAACCATTGCCAAGGAAAAAGGCCTGGAGCCCCTGGCAAATATCATTATGCTCCAGATGACAAACAAGTCTATTGAGGAAGAGGCAGAAGCCTTTGTGTCAGAGGAAAAAGAGGTTGCTTCTGTGGCAGACGCCATTGCTGGTGCGAAGGATATTATTGCAGAGCACATTTCCGACGAGGCAGATTACCGAATCCACATCCGTGACCTTACTGCAAAGAAAGGAACCATCAGTTCTGTGGCAAAGGATCCGGAGACACAGTCTGTTTACGAAATGTATTACGAATTTGAAGAGCCGGTGAAGAAGCTGGCTGGACATCGTGTGCTGGCGTTGAACCGCGGTGAGAAAGAGAAATTCCTTACTATTAAGATAGCAGCACCGGAGGAAGATATTCTCCGCTACCTGGAGAAGCAGGTGATCACCCGTGAAAACCCGTTTACCACACCAATCCTGAAAGAGGTAACAGAGGACAGCTACAAGCGTCTTATTGCGCCGGCAATCGAGCGTGAGATCAGAAGTGACCTGACAGAGAAGGCAGAAGACGGTGCTATCAAAGTCTTTGGCAAGAACCTGGAGCAGCTTCTTATGCAGCCTCCAATCGCAGGGCAGACTGTCCTTGGCTGGGATCCGGCATTCCGTACCGGCTGTAAGCTGGCTGTTGTAGATCCTACTGGAAAAGTTCTGGATACTACAGTTGTTTACCCGACTGCGCCGACCAATGAGAAGAAGATCCGCGCTGCAAAGGATACCGTAGAAGCCATGATCAGGAAATATCATATTTCCCTGATCTCTGTTGGAAATGGTACTGCTTCCAGAGAGTCTGAGCAGGTGATCGTAGATATGCTGAAGGAGATCCCAGAGGCAAAGGTTCAGTATGTGATCACAAATGAGGCTGGTGCTTCTGTTTATTCTGCAAGCAAGCTGGCAACAGAAGAATTCCCGAATTTTGACGTAGGACAGAGAAGTGCCACTTCCATTGCAAGACGTGTGCAGGATCCTCTGGCTGAACTGGTTAAGATCGATCCGAAATCCATTGGTGTCGGACAGTACCAGCATGACATGAACCAGAAGAAGCTGGGTGAAGCCCTGACTGGTGTGGTTGAGGATTCTGTTAATAAGGTTGGCGTAGATTTGAATACAGCATCTGCTTCCCTTCTGGAGTATATTTCCGGTGTTTCCAAAGCAATCGCTAAGAACATTGTAGCTTACCGTGAAGAGAATGGCCGTTTCACAAGCCGAAAAGAACTTCTGAAGGTAGCCAAGCTTGGACCGAAGGCATTTGAACAGTGCGCTGGCTTCATGCGTATTACAGGTGGCTCCAATCCTCTGGACGCTACAAGTGTTCATCCGGAGAGCTACGAGGCTGCTTCTAAGCTCCTTGAGAAGCTGGGATATTCCGCAGAGGATATTGCAGGCAGCAGGCTAGCTGGACTTTCCAGACAGATCGGGGATTATAAGAAGACGGCAGCAGAGCTGAAAATTGGTGAGATCACACTTCGTGATATTGTAAAAGAGCTGGAAAAACCAGCCCGCGACCCACGAGATGAGATGCCGAAGCCGATTCTCCGCACAGACGTACTGGATATTAAGGATTTGAAAGAGGGTATGATCCTGAAAGGAACTGTCCGCAACGTAATCGATTTCGGAGCTTTCGTTGATATCGGAGTTCATCAGGACGGACTTGTTCATATTTCCCAGATGAGTGAAAAATTTATCAAACATCCGTTGGAAGCTGTAAGCGTCGGAGATGTTGTGGAGGTTCGTGTTCTCGGTGTGGATGAGAAGAAGAACCGGATCAGCCTTTCTATGAAAGGGTTGAATAAATAAAGAGAAGTGGGAAAACATTATTTCTCTTCTTTTGACATTGCCTTGCAGAAAGCCTTTTTCAAACACGCTTTATAGCGTGTTTGGCAGAGGAATTAGAGAGTTGGATTAAAATGTTAGAAAATATGCTTGTTGTGTATCTGGTTTTAGTTAATATCGCAGCCTTCGGGATGTACGGCATGGACAAGCGGAAAGCCATCAGAAAACAGTGGCGCATCCCAGAGGCTCAGCTTCTTGCGGTGGCTGCCATTGGCGGTTCCGCTGGGGCTCTTCTTGGAATGCAGTTTTTTCATCATAAAACCAGAAAGTGGAAATTTCGCCTGGGTGTGCCGTTAATTCTGGCAGCGCAGTTGATACTGTGGAGAGTCTTGCAGTAGACGGTGGATAATTTGCTTCCAAAATGAATTTCCTGTGGAAAACAGGACAGATTGCCCTGTTTTAAATGGGTATTAGTTCCTGCCGCTTTTGCGATTTTGAGCGGGGTGGACGAAATTGTTTTTGGATAATAAGGGACAGAGTTGTTTGTGAGAAAGGACTGAAAAAAGGAGATGGGAATTTGGAAGGACAGGTTATAGAGAATGCAGTTCAGGAGACTGTCCAGGAAACAGTGGATAAAGTAAACTCCAACTGGGATCAGATCAAGGCTTACTTTAACGGTCATATGCCGGATTTGATCAGCTTCGGAATGAAAGTGGTTCTTTCTATTGTAGCGTTTTATGTGGGAACAAAGCTGATCAAGTGGCTGTTGAAGGTTGCGAAGCGTTCCATGGAAAAGGCCGGCATAGACATGGGGGTTGCCCAGTTCATCTGTTCTTTTGGAAAATTTTTGCTGTATCTGATTCTGATTTTTAATATAGCTACTAATTTCGGTGTGAAGGAATCTTCCGTAGCAGCTCTTCTGGGAACTGCCGGCGTTACCATTGGTCTTGCTTTGCAGGGCGGTTTGGAGAATCTGTCTGGCGGTGTTATGCTGCTTTTGTTTAAGCCCTTTCAGGTAGGAGATTATATTATACAGGATCAGGCTGGTGGAACGGAGGGAACTGTATATAAGGTTGAGATGTTCTATACGACCCTGATCACCATTGACAATAAGCACGTAATCATTCCAAATGGAAAATTATCCAACAGCACCATTATCAATGTAACTGCGCAGAATTTGCGTAACCTGGAAATCAAAGTGGGAATTTCATATGATTCCGATATTAAGAAAGCAAAAAAGCTTTTGCAGCACATTTTACAGGAAGATCCCGGAACCAAATCGGACAAAGACATGCTGGTCTTTGTAGATGAACTTGCTGACAGTGCCGTAGTCATGGGCCTTCGCGTCTGGGTGCCCACCGATAAATACTGGAAGATCAAATGGCGGCTCAATGAGAAAATCAAAGAATCTTTTGATGCCAACGGAATTTCCATTCCGTATCCACAGATGGATGTACATGTTGTGGAGACAAATAAAGACAAATGATAATAGATATATAATAGAAAATATGAAATAGATGTACAAATAGATTTCCTATTGAAATTATCTTATTTCTATTGTATAATCCACCATGAAAAGAAAATTTCTTCGGGGCAGGGTGATCGAAATCCTTGGAAATCGAAATTCCCTACCGGCGGTATAGTCCGCGACCCGCTTTGGCGGCTGATTTGGTGAAATTCCAAAACCGACAGTAAAGTCTGGATGAGAGAAGAACGCGCAGAATATTTAGATTGGTTGATATTTTTTTGTACGTGCTCATTGCCCCGGAAGAGATTCCGGGGCTTTTTATGTGGTGATTTTAACGTTACTGTTTACTGGTAACATTTTAATCCCATACTTGCAGAAATTTTCTTTAAATATTATAATTTAAGGAGCAATGAGTATGAGCGAACAAGTAATCAAAAATGGAAACGTAATGGAGCGAAGCCGCACCAGAACCATTGCCCAGGTAGCAATGTTAGGTGCAGTGGCAGGTGTGTTGATGAATTTTGAGGTACCGCTGCCATTTCTGGCACCGTCCTTTTATCAGTTGGATTTCTCTGAGATTCCAGCACTGATCGGTTCTTTTGCAATGGGACCTGTAGCAGGTATACTGATCGAACTGGTGAAGATTCTGGTACATCTGGTAACCAAGGGAACTATGACAGCAGGCGTTGGTGATGTGGCAAACTTCCTCTTTGGCTGTTCTTATGTAGTTCCAGCCGGACTGATTTATCGTTATCAGCATAAGAAGACAAGAACACACGCAGTGGCAGGTATGGCAGCAGGTGTAATTCTTACCACAGTGCTTGCATGCTTTGTAAACGCATTTGTACTTCTTCCGGCATACGGCAAGGCATTTGGAATGCCGGTACAGGCATTTATTGAAATGGGTGCAGCAGTACACAGCGGTGTAACCAACCTTCTTACTTTTGCAATTATGATTCTTGTACCATTCAATTTATTCAAATACACATTAACCTCAGTGATCGTGTTCTTTATTTATAAAAGAATCCGTGTGATTCTTCGCGGTGACTGATTTTCTGTTCCTTGGTGAGATCCAGAGAGACCTCTGACCAGAACAGCAAGAACTGACGAAAAGAGGTTCCTATGGGAAAAATCAACAGCATTACCAAACAGACAGATAATCGTTATGTAAACCTTTATAATGTAAAAGCCACCAGTGTGCACAATACCCCGGTAAACTATTTTGTGTCTTCCCGTGCAAAAGATGTAGACAGCCTGAAAATGGTGACACATAAGAACAATCCGGACGGTGTGATCATTTATAGCATTTATGGCGAAAAACATGACAAAGTGGTGTTGATTCGCCAGTATCGTTATACATTAGGTGATTATATTTATGAATTTCCAGCTGGTCTGGTAGAGCCAGATGAGAATTACCATGAAGGCGCAATTCGTGAAATGTACGAGGAAACCGGACTGAAGCTTGATCCTATTCCGGTAGCAGAAGCTTACCAGAAGCCCTATTTCACTACTGTAGGAATGACAGACGAGTCTTGTGCGACTGTATATGGATATGCCAGCGGCGAAATCAGTTCCAAGGCACAGGAAGATACGGAAGAGATTGAAGTGATTCTGGCGGACCGCGAGGAAGTGAAGCGGATTCTGAAGGAAGAGAATGTAGCGATCATGACGGCATATATGCTGATGCATTTTCTGGAAGATAAGGAACCATTTGGATTTTTGAATAAGATCAGGTAAAACAAAATCCCCGAAATTTTCGGGGATTTTGTTATTCATAGTATTCAATATCCTGACCGGAAGTATCGGATGAGCTGTCTCTATTATCGGAACCGGTACCAGAGCCATCCTCTGTATAATCAAGGTCTCCGCTGTCTTCTGTTCCGTAGTCCTCTGAAGGATCCTCTGTATAATCAGGAATATCGGTATTATCGGTAGTGTCGCTTCCTGAACTGTCTTCGGAATCTTCTGTAGGATAAGTAATCTGACCACTGTCAGAGGAATCCGTATCTGAATTATCATAGCTGCCGTCTACCTGGCTGCTGTCATAAGAAGTATCGTTCTGGCTGCTATCGTAAGAACTGTCATAGTTGCTGTCCTGGCTGTAAATCGGAAATTCAGCCTGTTCAGCCTGTTCAGCTGCAGTTTCCGGTGCTTCTGTCAAAGTGGTCTTGGCTGTGGGAACACGGCTCTCCTTGGGAACCACTACGGAAATTCCAAACATAGCCATACTAAGCAGAACCGCTGTGGATGCGATATGGAATTCATCTTTGTATCTCATAAATATTACACCTCATAAGTATCTTTATTAACGGTTATTCAACAGATATCCCAATTATAACACATCCAGGAATGATTTTGTAAAAAATAAAAACAGTATGGTTAAGAATAGTTACAAAGTCTGGATAAAATAGTCAGTTTATGTTATATTATATAGGAAAAAAACAGTAACTTATTTATCTGCTTTTATAAGTTTTTTTGTGGAGGGAACGGATAAGAACAGATAGTATAAGAATATAATTTCTATTATAAGGAAGGTGAGCAATTGGAAAATTATACTAAGTACAAGCTGAAAAGCAGTGATGAGCTTGCATCAGTGCTGAACGGCAAGGACAACCTGTTTGTGATTGCCTGTAATAAGTGCTTTAAGGAATTTGAGACGGTTGAGGAACCGGATTGCGATGAATTCCTGAAGTTTGCAAAGGAGCAGGGAAAGACTGTCACAGGTAGTGCGAAAGTTGATTTCTTATGCAATAAAATGCACACAGAAAGAAAATTGCAGGATCTGCTTCCGGAAGGAACAGAGAATGTGGTAGTAATTTCCTGTGGTCTTGGTATTCAGACTGTTGCGGATCTGGCAGGTAAGCCGGTTGTTGCTGCAAGCAATACCCTTAACTACAGAGGTCATCATGGCATGGCACTTACCAAGAAGAGCTGTGATGCATGTGCACAGTGTTATCTGAATATTACCGGTGGTGTCTGTCCCATCGTTGACTGTTCCAAGAGTCTTGTGAATGGTCAGTGTGGAGGAGCAAAGAATGGAAAGTGCGAAGTAGATCCCAATAAGGACTGTGCATGGGAGAAAATTTACCAGAGACTGGCGAAACAGGGACGTCTGGAAGAATTCCTCAATCAGCCCGTACAGGTTCGTGATTTCTCCAAGGTTAATTTCAAGGTGATCAACGATTATGTGAAATCAATCAGAGAAAACAGATTAGATGGTTACTATGGCGGTGTTCATCCGTCAGAACGCAAGGAATTCAGTGAGCACATTGCTCTTAAGAAGTTCCCGGATCCGAAGACGGTTGTAATTTCCATGTCTCAGCATCTGGGTGCTCCGGCGAATCCCATCGTTCAGGTTGGTGATACAGTAAAAGTCGGTCAGAAGATTGGCGAAGCTGCCGGATTTATCAGCGCTCCTGTACATTCCAGCGTAAGCGGAACAGTAGTTGCTGTTGAACCTCGTATGCACGGCACAAGAGGCAGTGAAGTGATGGCTGTTGTCATTGAATCGGATGGAAAAAATACTCTGCACGAATCCGTACAGCCACATGGAGACCTTGACAAGCTTACTCCGGATGAAATCATTGAGATCATTCGTGAAGCAGGAATCGTTGGTATGGGTGGTGCAGGTTTCCCGACCTGTGTCAAGCTGAAACCAGCGAAACCAGTTGATACCATCCTTCTCAATGGATGCGAATGTGAGCCGCTTTTGACAGCAGACCACAGAGTGCTTCTTGAGTATGCAGATGATATTATTTTTGGTCTGAGAGCAGTCCTTAAGACAACCGGCGCCCAGAAGGGTATCATTGTTATTGAGGATAATAAGCCGGATGCCATTGAATTAATGCAGGAAAAAGTTGCCAATATCGGAGATATGGAAGTATTTGTTGCCAGAACCAAATACCCACAGGGCGCTGAGAAAACTCTGATCAAGCGTGTTATGGGCAGAATCGTTCCAAGCGGCGGTCTTCCGGCAGATGTTGGCGTTGTAGTAGATAATATCAGTACAGTAAAGGCAATTTCAGACGCAATCCAGACAGGAATGCCTCTGATTGAGCGTGTTGCAACTGTTACAGGTGAGAAGATCAAGAATCCTGGAAACTTTATCATCAAAATTGGTACAAGCGTAAGAGAGCTGATCGACTACTGTGGTGGATTTACAGATGAGGATGTTCTGGTTAAGATGGGCGGACCAATGATGGGATTCCCTCTGAACACACTGGATGTACCGATGATGAAAGGCTCCAACGGTATCATTGCAATTGATACAGATGAGACCAAAGAGCAGCCATGTATCAAATGCGGACGCTGTGTAGATGTCTGTCCGATGGAACTGTCTCCGCTGTACTTTGTAAAATATGCCAAAGACGAGAACTGGCAGGGCATGAAAGACATGAACGTTATGGATTGTGTTGAGTGCAGATGCTGTCAGTATATCTGTTCTTCCAAGATTCCGATCATCGACAGTATCAAAGCCGGAAAAAATGCAGTAAGGGGGATGAAGTGATATGTTGATTACCCAGTTAAAAGCAAAAGAAGCAATCACATCACTGACAGCCGGAAAGAAAGTTTTCATTATTAACTGTCATGGATGTAAAGAGGTTCGTTTTCCGGAAAAAGAAGCTGTTGAACTTCAGAAGGAGCTTTCCGCTGAAGGAAATGTGACAGGAATTATGACTACTGATTATATTTGTAATCCGGAAAATATGGAGCTGCGTCTTCAGAAACATATGAGCAAAATTCAGGAAGCAGATATGGTTCTTGTATTTTCCTGTGGTGTTGGTGTGCAGACAATTTCTGAATATCTGGAAGATAAGATGGTCTGTGCTGCCTGTGATACATATCCGGTACCTGGTTTCCAGGGAGTGACACCATTAGAATATAAATGCGAGCAGTGCGGTGAGTGTTATCTGAATCTGACAGGTGGAATCTGCCCGATCACAGCATGTTCCAAGAGCCTTGTGAATGGTCAGTGCGGCGGTTCCAAGAATGGAAAATGCGAAGTGGACAGCGAAATGGAGTGTGGATGGGAGCGTATTTACAGACGCCTGAAAGAGATTGGACGCCTTGATGTGCTGAAATGCCCGACACAGATCCACAATTTTGCTACAGATGATGAAGTGAAATAAAAGGTTAATCCTAAATTTTTAATGATTGGAGCAAATATAATATGAAAATGAAAGAATTATTCGATCGTGGTGAATTTGCAGTTTCAGCAGAAGTAGGACCGCCGAAAGGAATCCATGTAGATGAGCTGGTAGAAGAAGCCAAAACATACCTTACAGGTGTTCATGCAGTTAACGTAACAGATAACCAGTCTTCTGTTATGCGTCTTGGATCTCTTGCAATGTGTAAGGTTCTCAAAGATGCAGGCATGAATCCGATCTTCCAGCTTGCATGCCGTGACAGAAACCGTATCGCTCTGGAGTCTGACCTTCTCAGCGCTGCTATGTTTGGTATTGACAATATTCTCTGTCTTACCGGTGATCATACTAAAATGGGCGATCATCCTCAGGCAAAACCGGTATTCGACCTTGATTCCGTATCTCTTCTTCACACAGTGAAGCTTCTGGAGTCTGGCGTAGATCTTGGTGGAAACCAGCTTGTTGGAGAGCCTCCGAAATTCTCCAAGGGTGCTGTTGTTTCTCCATGCAGTGATTCTGTCGATGCACAGCTTGCAAAGATGGAGAGAAAGGTTGCAGCAGGTGCTGACTATTTCCAGACACAGGCTGTATTTGAGCCGGAGAAATTTATCAAATTTATGGAAAAAGCAAAACAGTTCGGAAAACCTGTACAGGTTGGAATTATTATTCCGAAGTCCGCTGGAATGGCGAAATTCATGAATAACAATGTTGCCGGCATTCATGTTCCGGATGAGATGATCGAGGAGCTGAAGGCAGACAAAGAAAAGACAAAAGCTGGAATTACCGGTGTTGAGATCGCTGCACGTATTATCAAAGAGTGCAAGCCATACTGCCAGGGTGTTCATATCATGGCACTTGGCTGGGAGTCCAAGATTCCGGATCTGCTGAAATTAGCTGAAATCTAAAAAGTCAAGCGGATATTCGCAACCCCAGCAGGGGACTTACTTTATTCGGTAAAATTACACGGGCCGTCCGAACCATGAATGCAGGAATCTGCGTTTGTGGAGGATGGCTCGTTTTTTTACTTGCTATGAAAGTCCTGGACGGCAACCAAGAATGAGCCATGCTTGCATCAGCGAATTCTTGGGTATCGGACGGGCTAGACCGTATGAGTAAGTAGGGCGATAGCCCGGATTACGAATGCGGTCGGCAGCTGTGGGAGTGCCATAGGCGCGGAACAGCTGACTTTCATATAAAAATAGTATTGTTTTAAACAGAAATGAACGATATAATTTTATTATTGGGAAGTGATGGGCAGGAGGAAAATTATATGGAAACAAACTATGCAAAAAGTGCATACAGAACCTTTTTATTCTGGGGAGTATGTTCTTCTCTTGGGGTTACCGTATCCACCCTTGTGGATGCTACTCTGGTAGGAAATTTTATAGGCAGTACCGGCCTGGCTGTGGCGAACATTGCAACACCGGTATTTCTGCTTTATCTACTTATGGGAATCACCTTAGGCGGCGGTGCAGGCGTCTTAATTGGGAAAAAACTTGGTGAAGCAGATCTGAAAGGTGCAAATCGGGTTTTCGGCTCCGTATTAAGTGCAGGACTGATAACAGGTGTGCTTTTCGCAGCAGCATCGCTCGTATTTCGCAGCGCATTATGCAGTCTGCTTGGTGCCACACCGGAGCTTTTGCCACAGGCACTGCAGTATCTGACTGTGGTATTTGCTTTTGCCCCGATTTATGTAGTGTATAATATTCTTTCCATAGCAGTGCGGACAGACGGAGCACCAAAGCTGGCTGCCATTTCTTCAGCTGGCGTTATTGTCACAAATTTAAGCCTGGATCTGCTGTTTATGAAAGTGCTGAACTGGGGACTTGTTGGGGCTTCGGCGTCTTTATGTATTGCGGAAACAGTAGGAACTCTGATTCTGCTTACTCATTTTTGGAACAAGCAGGCGCTTTTAAGCTTTCATTTTCACATTCCCACCTGGAATGAGATCAAAGAATATGTGGAAAATGGATTTGGCGTAGGCTCTGCATTTATTTTTCAGGCGGTGGTTATGCTGGTGTTTAATACCATGCTGTTAAAGGAAAATTCTGAAAATGGCACTTTTTCTGTGGCTGTATTTGGTGTTATTTATACCATGAGTACCATTCCGGGGGCTATGTTTGACGGTGCCGGAGCTGCTGCTTCTACGGTTATCTCCATTTTAGGCGGAGAGAAGGACTGGAAAGGAATGCTGGCGGTGTATCACGATGGACTGCGGATTGTTGCAGCAGCAGGAATGATTATGGCATTGTTTTTTGCAGCCGGGGCAAAAAACATACTGATATTCTTCGGTCTGAATGATGGTCCTGCATTGGAAACAGCAGCAGCTGCATTTCGTATTTATGCATTAAGCGTTGCTCTGGCAGGAGTGAATGTGGTAACGACATCTTTCTGGCAAACAATTGGAAAGACAAGGTATGCTTCCGGGTTATCTGTTTTACGTAACTTCATTCTCATGCTGGTGGCCGGATTTTTACTGATTGAGAAAAAGGGAATCGTAGGGCTTGCGCTTGTGTATGTGATAAGTGAGGGAGTTTGCCTGCTGCTGGTTTTTGCAATACAGATATTTGGAAAAATAAAAGATTACATAAAAGAAAAATACAGTTTTACCAACCGGGTTTTTGAGGAATATTATCCCATTGAGGAAGGCAGTATGGAAAAAATGTCCCAGAATCTGGAAGGGTTGTGCGATGAATGGGAACTTGATTTTAAACAGTCCTTCTTTATCCATCTGATCGTGGAGGAGCTGCTTCTGAATATTATGAAATTTGGTATCGGCGAAACAGATAAGAAATATTATGTATCCGTAAAAGTAATGGACAACAACGGTGAATGCATCCTGCGGATCCGGGATAATGTCAATTCCTACAATCCCTTCGACCTTCGCGGTGACGAGGTTGACCGTGCTGTAATGGAAATGATCAAGAAAAAGGCGAAGTATTATGAGTATCAGAGAAAGCTGGTGTTCAATTATCTTTATGTGACGATCTAACTTGTTTTACATATGGCAACATGCTAAACTGAGTTTAAATAAATTACCAGATGGAGGTGACCACTCATGAGCCAGACTGTGTCTCTGGGAGAATAAGGATTCTGTTACCTTGATCACACGTTCCCGGTATTTGGAAAGACATTTGTACTTGATAAAAAGGTAAAGAAAGTCCGCCTGTATGCAACCGCATATGGTGTTTATGAAGTGGCAGAGCTGCTTGGGGCTGCACCGCAGGCGAAACCGCTTTATGACGCTGTTGTGAATGCACTGAATGCGAAATGTAAAAATAACAAATAACAGCTATTTATCCCACTTTTCTTTCCGATATTCCCCAGGTGTCACCTGGTAGTGCTTTTTGAAAGCTCTGCAAAAATAATCTACATTGTGAAAACCGGTTTCGGCTGAAATGGTGCTGACTTTTTTCTCTGTATGGGAAAGCAGAAGGGCAGCCTGTTTCAGCCGATAGTTTATGAGATAATTGACCGGCGTGATGTAAAGATAGCGCCGAAAAAGGTTTAAGGCAGAGCTTTTACTGATCATAGACTGTGCAGCAATCTCATCCAAGGAAAGATTTTTTCTGTAATTTTCGTGAATAAACTGCATCATCAGCTGGAGCCTTGCGCGGTTTACAGAGAACTGTCCAGTGATTTCCGGTGAAGTGGAAAGGTCTGTATGTTCGTATATTTCCAGCCAGAGCTGCTGCATAAGGGCAGAGGTCAGAAGATGGCAGGAAGAACCGGAAGTCTGCGCAGAAATAATCTGCTTCATAAGATCAAGAACTCTGGCCTGCCAGGAAATCTCCCTGCGAAAAATCCAAAAAGGAATATTCGATGAAATGATAGGCTTCACATAATTCTGGTAAATATAGCTGTCTGTAGCTGCAAGGAAAGAGGGCATGCAGAGAAAGTTTGGGATGACAGCATCCACAGGAGAGGAAAAACGGTGAAGGAATTTGGAATTAATAAAAATGCCGCTGTCAGATGGCAGCTCCAGTTGCTTTTCCCCAATCCAGACAGTTACGGTTCCGGATTGAACATACACAAATTCCAGCTCCGTATGCCAGTGCCAGTCTATGCAGTTAAAATCAAACTGGGCTAAATGCTCATAATAGTAGCGAAAGGGATAGTCCTGGCTTCCGTGGGGAATGGTCTCCATTAAATTTTCATCGGTAATAATTTTGGTATATACGTTGGTTTCTTTCATGTCTTGTTTATCCTCAAATCGAGACCTGGAGCCTGTTTGAAAATCATTCCCGCAATCTGCACGCTCCACTTTGCGGTATATTTTGCAGAAAACCTTTTTCGAACACGCTCTGGGAAGTGCCCGAAAAATAGAAAATTATTGTTTTTACGATATTATACAATAAAAATCATAAATAATCCAATGAAAAACACAATCAAATATAATATAATCCAATAAGAAAAAATCTTCTTTAAAGAAGAAAAAAGGAGAACCAATCATGCCAAATTACCAGAAAACCAAACGAGCCTGTTATATGGGCTTTATCACCCAGGCTATAGCAGCAAATTTTGCACCTTTGCTGTTTCTGAAATTTCACACAGATTATCATATTTCCCTTGGAAATATTGCACTGATCTCCACCTGCTTTTTCTTTACCCAGCTGCTGGTTGACTTGTTTTGTGCCCGATTTGTGGACAAAATCGGATATCGCGTGTGCATTGTAACCTCTGAGATCAGTTCCGCTTTAGGACTGGTGGGGCTGGCATTTCTTCCGGAGCTTTTGCCAGATCCTTTTATGGGAATTATCATCAGTGTTATTGTTTATGCTGTTGGAAGCGGACTGATTGAAGTGCTGTGCAGTCCTATTATGGAAGCATGTCCTTTCAAAAATAAAGAAGCGACCATGAGTCTTCTTCATTCCTTCTACTGCTGGGGCTCTGTGGGAACCATTGCAGTTTCCACCCTGTTTTTCGCAGTTTTTGGAATGGACAGCTGGAAGTGGCTGGCAGTTTTGTGGGCAATCGTTCCGGCCGTTAATGTTTACAACTTTGCCACCTGTCCCATCGAACATCTGGTGGATGAAGGGGAAGGCATGAAGATCAGGGAACTGTTTCGTAAGCCTGTGTTCTGGATTGCCGTGTGTCTGATGGTGTGTTCAGGGGCATCAGAGCTGTCCATGTCCCAGTGGGCATCTGCCTATGCAGAGGCGGCACTTGGACTGTCAAAGACCATCGGAGACCTGGCCGGTCCCTGCATGTTTGCCATTACGATGGGAATCAGCCGTATGATCTTTGGAAAATACGGAGATAAAATGGACTTGATGAAATTTATGGCAGGCTCCGGAATTTTATGCGTATTCTGCTATCTTCTTGCATCTCTGTCCTCCAATCCGGCAGCAGGACTGATCGGCTGTATTGTCTGTGGATTTTCTGTTGGAATCATGTGGCCTGGTACCATCAGTATTTCCTCTAAGAAATTTCCAGCCGGCGGAACCGCCATGTTTGCCCTTCTTGCCATGGCAGGAGACCTTGGAGGCAGCATAGGCCCTGGAATCGTGGGGCGTGTCACACAGAATGCAGGAGATAATATCCGCGTGGGTATGGGCGTAGGACTGATTTTCCCAGTGGTGCTGCTGGTGATGATTTTTCTGCTGAAAAAGGTGAAAGTAGAGGAAAAATAACTGGTATTTGAAAATCTACAGAGGGTTTAGAACGTGTTTGAAAAAGGCTTTCTGCAAAAAATTTCCATAAAGCAGGGAGTACAGATGGTGGGAATGATTTTCAAACACGCTCTGAAATATAATAGGAAGGCTGAGGTATTATTTAAAACGGGTTGGCGTAAATTAAAGATAAGTATATTCTGAGTATGCATATGCTGCAAAATGGAGGAAATATGCCAGATCAGAAGCTGGATAATCTTTTGAACCTTGCGCTGGATGCCACAGAAGAGGAAAGAGAGAAATCCCGAAATCTGAATGTGGGGTATGAGAAGCAGACACGAAAGTGGGAAATTATTGTGAAGTATAGTGAAATGGGTGATTCTGTTGAGGCGTTGCTTGGGGGACCCGAAATCTCCGTGGTTCCTCTCCTTGGCGGGTATGCCATTGTGACGCTTCCTGAAAGTATGCTGGAAGAATATTCCCGACGTCCCCAGATAGAATTTATAGAAAAGCCCACCCGTCTGTATTTTGAAGATCTTTTTTCAAAAGAGGCAAGCTGTATTACCCAGGTACAGCGCGATGAACCGGGGAATCTGCAGCTGACAGGGCGCGGCGTGTTGATCGGAATTGTGGATTCCGGGGTGGATTACAGGCATCCTGCATTTCTTACAGCAGATGGAAAGTCCAGGATTCTGCGTTTGTGGGATCAGAGCATTCCCGGTAATCCCCCGGAGGGCTATGCAACAGGAACTGAATATACCAATGAGGAAATCAATGAAGCGTTGTCCCTCTCTGTGCAGGAGGGGCGGCGCCTTGTTCCGTCTGAAGATGGAAGCGGTCATGGAACCGCTGTGCTTGGAGTGGCAGCTGGCAGCGATTTTTCCCGTGGGGCAGTGAACCGGGGTGTGGCATATGAAAGTGACCTTCTGGTTGTGAAAATGGGAATTCCAAGACAGGATTCTTTTCCAAGAACTACAGAGCTGATGCAAGGCGTGGATTATCTGGTTCGGCAGGCCATACGGCTTGGAAGATCAATTGCGATCAATTTAAGCTTTGGAAATAATTATGGCTCACACAGAGGCGATTCTCTGCTGGAAACTTACCTGGACAATGTGTCCGGCATGGGGAAAAATGTGATCTGTGTAGGAATGGGCAACAATGGAAATGATGCTCTGCATACCGGAGGAAAGCTTTCGCCAGGTGAAATCCAGGAAATTGAACTTGGTGTTGGTGCCTTTGAGCCTACCTTAAATGTGCAGCTTTGGAAAAATTACGAAGATGAGATGGAAATCTATCTGGAACATCCAGCCGGGGAGCGTGTTGGCCCCCTTTTTGAAACACTGGGCGCCCAGCGTTGGCAGGCGGGAAATACGGAACTTCTGATTTATTATGGAAAACCGGCACCGTATCATGTGACGCAGGAGATTTATGTGGATTTTCTGCCGCAGGATGAGAAAACCCCCTATGTAGACAGCGGTGTGTGGAAAATAATCTTAGCAGCAAGAAATATAAAAAACGGGGAATATTTCCTGTGGCTTCCAGGTGGCAAAACGCTAAACCCAGGCACAGCCTTCTATCTTCCACGTCCTCAGGGAACCCTTACAATCCCTGCCACTGCCAGACGCGTGATCAGCGTCGGCGCCTACGACGCCCGTCAAAACACCTATGCTGATTTCTCTGGCCGCGGCTGTCGTGCCCTCCCCTATCCAAAACCCGACCTTGTCGCTCCCGGTGTTGATATCTATGCTCCCAGCTCTGGTGGAGGCTATGCATCCTTCACTGGCACTTCCTTTTCCACGCCTTTCGTTACCGGTGCAGCCGCCCTCCTTATGGAATGGGGAATCACCCGCCGAAAAGATCCCTACCTCTATGGCGAAAAACTAAAAGCCTATCTCCGTCGTGGTGCAAAAGCCTTGCAAGGATCGGAAAAGTTGCCAAATGACTTAATCGGGTGGGGACGGCTCTGTTTGGAAAGTAGCCTGCCAGAATAGGATAATTAATGTACAAGATGTAGCAATTTAAAGTGTCCCAATCTGAACATTTTAAAAAGCAGGTCGGATTATTGACTTTTACACCAAGTGTTTCCGAATGGATTAATAAAACGAATGCCATAAAAACTACCGTTTATGTAAAAAAAAGAACCGTTTATGTAAAAAAAGAACCGTTTATGTAAAATACAACAGAATCTGCTGAAATCTGATAGAATACTCCTGAAAATAACAAAGGGAGGAAATGATTATGACAGGATTTTTAGTAAATTTACTGAGCCCGGTTTTCAGCAGTCTCGGTGTAAGTCAGGCTGATCTTACATCTTATATTGAGAAGCTGATCGGCTACGTTATCGCAATCTTTGCTTTACTTGTTGTGATGATCGTAGTAATGGTTGTGGCTCATAAAGCCCAAAAGGGATTCCGTCATGTGATCCGCTGGCAGGCTGCCATTGCATTTGTTGCAATTGTTGCAGTGCTTGTAAATGTAATCTGCTACGGACCGATGTACAATAATGTATCAAGTGTTTTAAACGCAAAGAAAGTAGTACTTGCACAAGAGACTACAGACCAGAGCCGTGCAACCATTCAGAAGGTTGCTGAAGAAGGAATGGTGTTACTGAAAAACGATGGTATTTTACCTCTTTCCTCAGATACAAAGAAACTGAATGTATTCGGCTGGGATTCTACAAACCCGCTGTTTGGCGGAACCGGATCAGGATCTTCTGATTCCTCCACAGCAATCGGTATCCTGCAGTCCTTAAAGGATGCCGGATATGAGACAAACGAGTCTCTTACCAAGATGTATACTGACTACAGAGCTGACCGTCCTACAATTGCCATGGCGCAGCAGGACTGGACACTGCCTGAGCCGACTAAGGAGTATTACACAGACAGCCTGATGGACGAAGCAAAAGAGTATTCTGACACAGCTGTAGTTGTAATTGGACGTTCCGGCGGAGAGGGTGCAGACCTTCCAACCGACATGAAATCTGTAATTGATGGAAGCTATGCAAAGAAAGCAGAAGAAGTATCTGTTTCCCCAGACAATTACGGATATGTAAAAGGAAGTTACACAAACAATGGAGACTATGATGACTTCGACGAGGGAGAAAGCTATCTTGAGCTTTCCAATACAGAGGAAGATATGCTGGATACAGTATGCTCCCAGTTTGACAATGTTATTGTAGTTGTAAACGCAAATAATGCAATGGAACTGGACTGGGTTGACAAATATGAGCAGATCGGTGCGGTTATCTTTGCTCCTGGAGCAGGTGCAACTGGCTTCGAAGCACTGGGCGAGATCATCAATGGTTCTGTAAACCCATCTGGAAAAACAGTAGATACCTTTGTAAAGAATCTGACAGAGACTCCATACTACAATAATATGGGCCTGAATGCTTATACAAACGTAGAAGATCTGAAAGAGCAGATTGCAGCAAATGATCCGGCTTACGAAGGAAGCATGGGATTTGTAAACTATGCAGAGGGAATCTATGTAGGATATAAATTCTATGAAACAGCAGCTGAAGAGGGTCTTATCAAGTATGAGGATATGGTACAGTATCCATTTGGATATGGACTCAGCTACACAACCTTTGACAAACAGATTGAGAATTTCAAGGATAACGGAGATACTGTCACCTTTGATGTAACGGTAGAGAACACTGGCTCTGTTGCAGGAAAAGATGTTGTGGAAATTTATTACACAGCACCTTACACAAACGGTGGAATCGAGAAAGCAGCAGCAAACCTGATCGCTTTCGAGAAAACAGATTCTATTGAGCCAGGAGAATCCCAGACAAAATCCTTTACCATCAACAAAGAAGATATGGCTTCCTATGATTCTGAAGGTATTAAGATCTCCGGAGGCGGTTATATCTTAGAGGCTGGCGAATACACAATTTCTCTTCGTTCAGACTCTCATACAGTTCTTAGTGAAGAGAAGTTCACCGTTGATGAAGATATTGATTACAGCAAAGATGGTCGTTCTTCCGACAAAACTGTTGCAACAAACCAGTTTGAGGATTATGCGAGAGGCGACTTTGAGCAGCTTTCCCGTGAGGACGGTTTTGCAAATTATGACAAAGCATGCGGTGTGCCGGAAGAGGATGCTTATGTAATGAGCGACGAGACAAGGGCAGCCGTAGAAGAGAATGTATTTGGCATTTACGATGGAACCAAATATAACAATGATTCTGATGAAATGCCGGCAATGGGAGCAGACAACGGACTTCAGCTTGCTGACCTTACCGGAAAAGATTATGACGATGCAGACTGGGATAAGCTGTTAGACCAGCTCAGCTTCGAAGATATGGCTACTCTGATCAATGTTGGTGGATGGCAGACCGCAGAAATCAAATCAGTAGGTAAAATTGCCACATCTGACTGTGATGGACCTGCCGGATTAAACAACTTCATCACAAAGGCATATGGAACTGCTTATCCATCTGAAGTTCTTATGGCTCAGACCTGGAACAAAGAACTTGCAAATGAAATCGGCGTTTCTATGGGACAGGAATATGTAGATGCTGACAACTACGGATGGTACGGCCCGGCTATGAACATCCACCGTACAGCATTTGCAGGACGTAACTTCGAATATTATTCAGAAGACAGTCTGTTGTCTGGATACATGGCAGCAAATGAAATGAATGGAGCAGCCACCAAGGGTGTTTATCCATACATGAAGCATTTTGCATTAAATGATCAGGAAACAAACAGATGCTCTTTCCTTCTCACATTTGCTTCCGAGCAGACAATCCGTGAAGGATATCTGAAAGCATTCGAGCTTGCAACAAAGGGCTTTGAAGGAAAAGCAATGGCAGTTATGTCCTCCTTCAACTGGATCGGTACAGTACCAAGCTGTGCAAACAACGAGCTTTTGAACAACGTGCTCCGTGGAGAATGGGGATTTGTTGGAATGGTAGAAACCGATTATGACGGTTCCTATGGTTACATGATCACCGATCATTGCATCAGAAACGGAAATGATCTGATGCTTGGATTTAACAGTGCAGAGTCCAACAAACTGACAGACGAGAGCGCAACAGCAGTTCTTGCAATGCGTCAGGCTTGCAAAAATATCCTTTATACAGTAGCAAACAGCGGATATTATGCAGATGGAAATCCGGCAACCGGAATGACCAATATGACAAAACTGTTTGTAATGATTGACGTGATTCTTGCAGTTGTTCTTATTGTAGTTGATACAATTGTAATTGTACGCTGGAGAAAAAAGAAAAAACAGGCTGTAAACGAATAATTAAACAGTAATCTGGAGACATAAGTCCCCCTTTTAAATCTGGAATAAGCAGAGCAAGGAATCTGTAAAATTTCCAGAGCAAAAAAGGGGGATTTTTTTATGCGATTTTTGTCTTGCAGAGTGAGGGAAAATTATTTATTATGAAAGGAGGCGTAATAACAGGAAAAAAGGAGGACTGGCATGATCAGCATTGCAATTGTGGAAGACGAAGAAATGTATGCAAAGCAGCTTCAGCAGTTTCTGCATCAATATGAAGAAGAGAACAAAGAGATGTTTGACATTACAGTCTATTCAGACGGCGATCAGATTGTAAATAAATATAAATCCCAGTACGATATTATTCTGATGGATGTGGAAATGAAATTCATGGACGGAATGTCTGCAGCTGAAGAAATCCGCAAAATTGACACAGAGGTTGTGATCATTTTCATTACGAATATGGCACAATATGCAATCAGAGGATATGCAGTGGATGCGCTGGATTATGTACTGAAGCCGGTGTCCTATTTCGCATTTTCCCAGAGACTTAACCGTGCTATCAGCCGAATGAAAAAGCGGGAAACGAAGATCATCATGGTGAATATGAAGGGCGGCATGGTCAGGATTAATGTTGCAAATATTTATTATATTGAAAGTCAGGGACATACTCTGATACTCCATACCATACTGGGTAACTATGAGACAACGGGGAAAATGAAGGAGATGGAGGAAAAGCTTTCGGAGATGAATTTCTGCCGTGGAAATAAGGGATATCTGATCAACCTCCAGCATGTGGAACGAATCCAGGATGGATGTGCTTTGGTGAAGGGAGAAAATCTGACATTGAGCCGTGCACGCAGAAAGGTCTTCATGGAAGCCCTGACCTGATATTGGGGAGAGGCGATAAAATGACAGAACATTATCTGCCGGATATTCCAAGATTTTATACGGCACCTGCAGAGTGGATGGCTTGTCTGATTTTTATTTTGCCTTTCAAAAAAAGATTTTCACCGGCTGTAACAGGCTGTCTTGTGGCAGGTGCATTTGGAATACAGAGCGTATTTCTGATTTCTACCGGTGGGGTAAGACTGATTTTTTGGATCCCCTGTATGATATTTGCGGTTTTTCTGATGGTTGCTTTTGTTTTTTGCTGCTGTGAGATCAGGCTGACAGATGCGGCATATTTTGGAATGATTGCTTTTGTAGCAGCTGAATTTATGGCTTCTGCCGGGTGGCAGATCCTGTGTTATACAGGGAAAGAAGCATGGATGTCCTGGTGGCAGCAGGGAATGGCAATTCTTCTGATTTATGGTGTGATTGTAGTGATATTGTACAAAATTCTCCATGTTCATCTGCCAAAGGATGGACAGATGGAAATCACCAGAAGGGAATATTTTTCCGGACTCTTGATTAGTATTGCTGTATTTGCTGTCAGCAATATGAGTTATGTGAATGTGAACACGCCATTTACAGGCAGATATTCTTTTGAAATAGGGAATATCCGTACTATAGTAGATGTTGCAGGAATTGCAATTCTATATGCACATTTGATACAGTGCTGTGAGCTTCGGGTGAGAAAAGAACTGGAGGCAGTGCAGAATGTGCTTCAGAATCAGTATGCCCAATACAAGCAGTCAAGAGAAAGCATTGAGCTGATCAATTATAAGTATCATGATCTGAAGCATCAGATCGCTGTGCTAAGAAGTGAAACTGATTCTGGGAAAAGAGAAGAATTTCTGGATAAAATGGAAGCAGATATAAAGAAATATGAAAACCAGAACAAAACAGGAAATAAAGTGCTGGATACTGTGCTGACTACCAAGAGTCTTTATTGCGCAAAGAATAACATAACCTTTACCTGCGTTGCAGATGGAGCCTTGCTGGATTTTATGGACGTTATGGATATCTGCAGTATTTTTGGAAATGCACTGGATAATGCCATTGAATGCGAATTGAAGATTCCAGATAAAGAAAAAAGGCTGATACACGTCAGTGTTTCAAAACAGAAAAACTTTCTGCTTCTCCGGTTTGAAAATTATTATGATACCGAACTGAATTATCAGGGCGGAGCGTTTATTACAACGAAGCGGGACAAAGAATTTCATGGTTATGGGCTGAAAAGTATCCGCTATACGGTAAATAAATATGATGGCGCTGTTTCCATTGACACAAAGGAGAATTGGTTTGATCTGAAGATACTGATACCGGTCAGTGAAAATGTACAAAAATAGATTGGTAAAATCGTATAATATATACAAAAAATGTATTGCAATTTTCTAAAAAAAGTAGTAAAACTTTAGTTGGATAAAGAGAAATGCATTGAACAGGACAAATTACAAAAGATAACCGGAACACAGAGAGCCGCAGACTGGTGAGAGGCGGCAGAAGGTATTTTGTGGTATCACCTGGGAGCATCCCGCTGAAAAAATAATAACTAATTTCAGTAAGCCGGGACGTAGTCTTCACGTTACAGAAGAAGCTGTTTATACAGACAGCAGTGAGTGGTCGTGTTTAGTAATAGATACGATAATGCAAAGTGGTACCACGGAAATTCCGCCTTTGTTATCCAGTTGGATAGCAAGGGCGTTTTTTATATATATTCAAACATAACGAAAGACGAGGAGAGAGATTATGAGTGGAATTATGATGATGGTAATCGCTATCGTAGTTCTGGGCGGCGCCTATCTTCTGTATGGCCGTTACCTCCAGAACAAATGGGGAATTGACCCGAAAGCAAAAACTCCGGCTTACGAAATGGAGGATGGAGTTGACTATGTACCGGCTGATACCAATGTAGTATTTGGACATCAGTTCGCATCCATTGCCGGTGCCGGCCCGATCAACGGACCAATCCAGGCTGCAATTTTTGGATGGCTTCCGGTACTGCTTTGGATTCTGATCGGTGGTGTGTTCTTTGGAGCAGTTCAGGACTTTGCATCTATGTATGCCTCTGTAAAGAACAAAGGACGTACAATCGGATACATTATTGAAGCGTACATTGGAAAACTTGGAAAAAAATTATTCCTTTTATTCTGCTGGCTGTTCTGTATTCTGGTTGTCGCGGCATTCGCAGATGTTGTAGCCGGAACCTTTAACGGATTTGCTACAAGCGAGGCCGGAGAAGTTACAAAAGTGGCAGCAAACGGAGCTGTTGCAACTACTTCAATGTTATTCATTATTGAAGCAGTCGGACTTGGATTTTTCCTGAAATATACAAAGTTCAATAAATGGGTTAATACTGTTTTTGCAATTGTGCTGTTGGTCGCAGCAATTGTGCTTGGCCTTCAGTTCCCAATGTATGTACGCCTTGGAACATGGCACATTATTATCTTTGTATATATTCTGATTGCCAGTGTAGCTCCTGTATGGGCGCTGCTCCAGCCCCGTGATTATCTGAACAGTTATCTGCTGATCTTTATGATCGTTGGTGCGGTTATCGGTGTATTTGCAGCGAACCCGGCATGTAATCTTCAGGCGTTTACAAGCTTTAATGTAGATGGACAGTACATGTTCCCAATCTTATTTGTAACAATCGCCTGTGGTGCAGTTTCCGGCTTCCATTCCCTGGTATCCTCCGGTACTGCTTCCAAGCAGA
>ENA-OQKO01000509-OQKO01000509.1-human-gut-metagenome-genome-assembly--contig:-NODE-509-length-36582-cov-5.513455_pt1 | contig 36582 bp, 33 predicted proteins | sample MGYA00242777_ERZ504796 | MGnify/ENA primary metagenome ERZ504796 (study PRJEB26092, sample SAMD00036404) | human gut metagenome | host: Homo sapiens | study: EMG produced TPA metagenomics assembly of... | reverse complement strand
GAAGTCGATGCCCAGATCGGTGATCTTTGCGCACTCAGCGGGGTCTGCGATCTCGCCAGCGCCCACAACGCCGTCCTCGACGCCGCCGATGGAGCCGACCTCGGCCTCGATGCTCAGGCCCTTGGAGTGTGCCAGAGCGACCAGCTCCTTGGTCTTTTCCACATTCTCCTCGATGGAGTAGTGGCTGCCGTCGAACATGATGGAGGAGAAGCCGGCCTCAACGCAGGCCTTGCAGCCCTCGTAGGTGCCGTGGTCCAGGTGCAGGGCAACGGGAACAGTGATGCCCATGGTCTCCACCATGGAGCTGACCATGGCGGCAACGGTCTTGAAGCCGGTCATGTATTTGCCTGCGCCCTCAGAGACACCCAGGATAACGGGGCTCTTCATTTCCTCGCAGGCGGTCAGGACTGCCTTGGTCCACTCCAGATTGTTGATGTTGAACTGGGGCACACCGTAGTGGCCATCGCGTGCCTTGATCAGCATTTCGGTTGCATTTACCAACATTATTCATTACCTCCACAAAATCATTGGGGTCTTGCTCGTTTCATATCCGCTTTGTGCACGGTTTAACGAACCTACAGAATTAGTATACCCCAAACAGCGGCCAAAATCAATCCAAACCGGTGTTTTTCCTGTAACAATGCGGGGATTCTGCTTCTGGCAGGGTGCAGGGGGTTACTGCCAGAAGCGCGTATATTCGATAGAATGCAACAAATTTCCATATAATGTGCAATAAGCAGCCGAAAGACAGAAAGCTTGATGAAGGACGGATTTTCAACACAGATCCACATTCGTCAAAATGATATTGGGCAATTTGGCAAAAGCGGACAGGATGCAGTTCAAAAAATTGTCATATTTCCGACTTGTATTCTACAAATTGTACGCAGGAAATCAAAAAAGGTCGAACCAAAAAGTGGAAAACCTTGTGGAAAGTGTGGAATTCCACAGGCAAAACAGGCTTTAAAGCTGGACTTTTGAACTTTCTCCACAGGGTTTTCAACATGTGGAAAAATAATCGCTCTTCTACGGATTGTATACCGCGTTTTTGTGGAAAACTTTTTTCTCCGGCAAAACAGAGGGATATCTACCCAGCAGCCGGGTAAAGCTGATGCAGGGCGGCAGAACATTTCTGCAAAAAAGCGGAAACGGTCTCCGGCACCACGAACAGAAAAACTTTTGCAGGACGCGGATAAAAAACGGTAATTTGCTGGCAAACAAGGTCGGCTTATGCTATACTTCAAAATGAGTTATCAGCTTCAGATCATACCGGTGCGCGGCCCAGAGTGCGGCGTGCCTTTTGGAGGGTGTGCACAGCACCTTCCGGTGATACAACGGAAGGAGAAAATCATCATGGAAGAAAAGAACCAGCCGCGCCGTCCGCGCCGCAGCCCGGAAGAGCCGCTGCAGAAGAACGAGAGCCTTGTTTATGGCAAAAATCCGGTGACCGAACTGCTGAAAAGCGGTTCCGGCGTGGACACCGTGCTCATTGCTGAGGGCATGGCTCCGGCCGTGGCGGCTTACTATACCGCATTGGCAAAGGAAGCGGGTGCCACGGTGAAGCGGGTGCACCCCAACAAGCTGCGCCTGATGACCGGCACCGAGAGCCATCAGGGTGTGGCGGCATTTGCCAGCGAGATCGAATACGTGACGGTAGACGACCTGATGGCAGCAGCCAAGGACAAGGGCGAGGCACCTTTTCTGGTGCTGAGCGATGGCATTGAAGACCCGCACAATCTGGGTGCCGTGATGCGCAGTGCTCTGCTGTGCGGTGCGCATGGCATCGTGATCCCAAAGCGCGGCGGCGCATCGGTCACGCCTACCGTCATCAAGTCCAGCGCAGGTGCCGCAGAACGCCTGCCGGTGGCTCGTGTGGCCAACATCGGCGAGACCATCCGCCGCCTGAAGGAGCAGGGTGTGTTCGTCTACTGCGCCGATATGGACGGCGTGTCTCTGCGCAGGAACAACCTGACCGGCCCCATTGCACTGGTGCTGGGCAGCGAGGGCAGCGGTGTTTCGCAGCTGGTGAAAAAGCTGTGCGACGGTGTGGTGCGGCTGGATATGGCAGCACCGGGCACCGGTGTGGACAGCTACAACGTGTCGGTGGCTGCGGGCATTATTCTGTACGAGATCCAGTCCCAGCGCGCAGCACAGCAGGCATGATCCGGCATTCGGGCCGGAACCTCAATTTGAATTACAGGAGGGACTAGAATGCCGAAAGATAAAAATAATGGCCGGGAAATGACCCCGGATGAAAAGTTCCGCTCCTTTTTCAGCACCACGGCGGTGGATATCCCGGAGGAGATGACCCGGAGAGACGAAAACCAGCCGGAGGAAAAGCCGCAGAAACGGTTTGGCCTGTTTGGCCGTGGTAAGGAAAAGCAGGAGACTGACGAAGCTGCAGCAGAGCAGCCGCAGGAAATGCCCACCGGTGAGGTGCGGCTGGGTGAGGATGCGCAGCCGGAACCGGAAGCGGATCTGGAACTGATGCTGAAGCCGGAGGCAGACCCGGAACAGGAACTGGCCCCGTGGCCTTTTCTGGAAAAGGAAGCAGAGGATGCACAGCCGGAAGCACCCGCCAAAAAGCCGGAGGAAAAATCTGCACCGCAAACGGCAGAACCCCCGGCGGCAGTGAAGCCGGAAACACCCCGGCAGAGCGCTGTCCCGGCGGCAAGACCCGCAGAGCAGCATAGCACGGCAAAGCCTCTCCGGCACCCCAAGAATGCGCCGGAGGTGCTGCTGCCGCAGGAAGAGCAGGAGCAGCAGGAGATGGCACAGCTCAAGGCGATGATCAACGGCCTGAGCGACCAGAAGCCGGAAAAGCCTGCACCGAGGGCCGAAGCAGCCCCGGCAGCAGAAACTGAACCGGCTGAAAGCAAAAAGAAACCGTCCGGTGCACCGCTGCCCGCGGCTGTGTTTGCAGCGGTAAAGGAGACGGCACCGGAGCTGCAGCCGGAACCTGTGCCGCAGCCGAAAAAAACGGAGCAGCCGGAAAAGCAGCCGGTGGCCGATTTCTTTGGCAAGGCGCAGAGCGAGGACGCACCGCAGGCACCTTTGGCCCCGGCAGAGGAGCCTGCCGCAAAAGAGGACACCATGAGCCTGCCGCTGCTGCCGCTGGACGGTGAAGAGCCGCAGCAGGCACCGGAGAAGGCACCCGCTGCGCCACAGCCGGAACTGAAAGCTGAGGCGGAGGACGCGGTGTCTCCGGAGGAACATGCTGAAACGGAGCTGCCCGAGCCGGAGGCCACGGCGGATAAGCTGCACCGCATGAGCGCAGAGCTGACGTTGCGCTGCGTGCTGGGCGGCATTCTGGCTGTGGTGCTGCTGCATTTTGGTTTGGTGTCGGATGGGCTGCTGCCCGCCATGGCGGCGCTGGACCCGGATGCTGCCCCGGCGGCATTCTATGGTGCAAACCTGCTGCTGCTGGCAGCAAGCCTGTGCGTGGGCTTCCCGGTGCTGCGCGACGGCCTGAACGGCCTGCGCGGACGGTCTTCTTCCGAGACGATGCCGGCGCTGGCCGCAGTAGCAGCGCTGGTGCAGGCGGTCACAGCCATGCTGAACGCAAATGTTTACCGCGGCACCACCGGCATCTCGCTGCTCAGCGGCATGGCCGCGCTGGGGCTGTTCCTTGCGCTGCTGGGCAGCCGGGTGATGCTGGCTGCTGTCAAGGGCGGCTATGAGTTGGTGACCAATGGTGTGGAGTTCGAGGGCGCCTACCGCGCCAAGGATAAAGACCTGCTACGTGCCCTTGCACGGGATCTGGAGCAGAAGGACCCCTGGGTGCTGCTGAGCCGCCCGATGAAGGAAGCTGACGGCCTTGTGGAGCAGAGCTTGAGTGAACGCGCAAGCGAGCGCCGTGCCCGCCAAGTTTCGTACATCCTGCTGGGCGTTGCCCTGCTCAGCGGTGTGCTGTTCCTGCTGGCAGGTGCCGGCTGGAACAAAGCTGCGGCTGCCATGGCCGCTGTGCTGTGCATGGGCGCACCGCTTTCTTCTACCCTGATCGCGGGCGTTGCCTCGCTACGGCTGCAGCGTGCGGCTGCGGCTGTGGGCGCAGTCGTGCCCGGTTGGCAGGCCATTGAGCAGCTGGGCGGCATTGATACGCTGCAGATCGATGCAGACGACCTGTTCACCGCCGACAGCGCACAGCTGGAGGATATCCGCATCTTCAAGGGCGGCCGCATCGACCGCGCCATCCTGTACGCGGCCAGCGTGCTGAACGAGAGCCACGGCACCCTGAAGGGGCTGTTCCGCCAGATCGTTGAGGAACGCACAGACATCCTGTTCCCGGTCAAGGATCTGGAGCAGCACCATGGGCTGGGCTTTTCCGCCTGGTGCGATAACAACCGCATCCTCATTGGTACCCGCCGCTATCTGGAGCAGGAGGGCGTGCCGCTGCCGGACGAGGAATACGAGATGCAGCACTCGAAGAACGGCGAGCTGCAAATTTTGTATCTGGCTGTGTCCGGCAACCTGCACGCTATGTTCGTGCTGAAATATGTGGGCGGGCGCAATGTGGCCCGCGGCCTTGCCGTGCTGCAAAAGGAGAACATCCGCCTGCTGGTCACATGCCAGGACCCCAGTCTGACTGCACACCACATTACCGAAGCATACCGCCTGCCGGAAGGCATGATCACCGTGCTGGATCAGGAGCAGTGCAACGCCATCAAGGCCGCACCGGAAGACCCGGAGGATACCTGCTGCATGATCCATCTCAAGGCGTTTGCCAGCCTGACCGGCGGCCTTCAGGCTGCGGATCAGGCCCAGAACGCCGAGAGCAGCGCCACCACGGTACAGATGGTCTCGGTGCTGTTCTCCATTATCATTGCAGCGCTGCTCACCAGTGCAGGCAGCATCTGGGAGCTTTCGGTGGCAACGGTGCTGATGTATCAGGCAGCGTGGAGCGCCCTGAGCATTGCTGTGTGTGCACTGAAGCAGCATAACTGAGAAATATTCTCAGAATAAATAGGAATTATTCTTGATTTCTCTCAAAAAATATGGTATACTCTGTTCAGAACCTGAGCCGCAGGCGAAAAAATTACCGCCGGGCTGAATGATAGAGCCGGGATCGGTCGATCCTGACAGAAGATCCGTTTTTGAAAGGAGAGCATCATGGAACTGAAGGGTACCAAAACCGAGAAAAATCTGATGGAAGCGTTTGCAGGCGAGAGCCAGGCACGCAACAAGTACACCTTCTTTGCCAGCATGGCAAAAAAAGAAGGCTACGAGCAGCTGGCCGCGATCTTTGAGGAGACCGCCGGCAATGAGAAGGAGCACGCAAAGATCTGGTTCAAGCTGCTGTGCGGCGGCGCGATCCCAGATACCCTGACCTGTCTGGACATGGCAGCAGGCGGTGAGCACGACGAGTGGACCGAGATGTACCCCCGCATGGCCAAGGAGGCCAAAGAAGAGGGCTTCCCTCAGATCGCAGCACTGTTCACCATGGTGGCACAGATCGAGAAGGAGCACGAGGAGCGCTACCGTGCGCTGGCCGAAAACCTGAAAAACAACAAGGTCTTTGCCCGCGAGGAGCAGCAGGTATGGCAGTGCCGGAACTGCGGCTACACCTATATCGGCAAGTCCGCACCGCTCAAGTGCCCGGTGTGCGCACATCCGCAGAGCTACTTTGAGCTGAAAAAGATCAACTACTAAGCTGAAAATTCAAAAGCAGAACAGCGCCGCCGCATCCGGTTTGCCGGGTGCGGCGGCGTTTTGTACAAAATTGAAAAGCGGATTTTATTATTCTCCACAAAATAAGGCTCAGCTGCCCGGCAGAATGGGCAAAAAACTTGACCCGGTTTTGCACTGCGTGTAAAATAATACGGAGACAGGAATATTTAAAGGATCTTGCAGCAAAGCAGGCGGGGAGGGCAAAGCCCATGAAGCAGGGGTTCAAAGCGTGTGTTTGTGCAGTGGTGCTGTGCGCAGAACTGTTTGCAGTCGGGGCATTGTCGGCCTATGCTGCGCAGGAGCAGCCGCTGCCGGACAGCGGCATGACATTGGACACTGCCGAACTGACGCTGGATATCACCGAAGGAGACCCGGCCCCGGTGGCCTACCTGAATGTGCAGGCACCCAACGACTACTTCTTTCTGATCTGGACTTCCAGTGATCCGGCAGTGGCATCGGTGGACGGCACTGGCAAGGTGACCGGCCATGCCGAGGGCACTGCGGCTGTCACGGCCCGCAATGAGCGCGGCGAAAAGACCACCTGTACCATCACGGTGCGCAAAAGCACAGCCAGCCGCCTGGTGCTGAACACCAGCGATCTGACGCTTACCATTACAGAGCAGGAGCCTGCCCCGACGAAACAGCTGAAGCTGGAACAGAACAAAGGCGGGTTTACCTATGTGCGGCAGTGGGTCAGCAGCAACCCGGCGGTGGCATCGGTAAGCACAAACGGTACCGTAAAGGCGCAGGGGTCCGGCAAGGCCGTCATCAGCGCACTGACCACAGCCGGGCAGGTGCTGCGCTGCACGGTAACGGTCACATCGGAGATCGGACGGGTGCAGATGAGCAAAAACGCCATGCTGCTGCAGGCAGTGGGAGCCAGTCAGAAGCTGACCGCGCAGGCTGCAGGCGCCAAAAACGGAACGATGACATGGATCAGCAGCAATCCGGGCGTGGCAACTGTGAGTGCGGATGGCATGGTAACGGCGGTGGGCGACGGTGAAACGATGATCCTTGCCGTTACACCGGAGGGTCGTGCCGATGCCTGCTATGTGGCCGTGGGAGCGGCGGCGTGGCGGTTCCGCTCGGAGGACGAGCTTGCCGAAACGCTGACCCTGACCGGCCAGCTGCCCTATTCGGATGGAAAGTAAAAAGAAAAATGGGAGCGTTCTGTGCAGCAGGATGCTCCCATTTTTTCAAAACCCGCTGGGCAGAAAGAGCATCGTTCCCCGGGCAGACCACGCCATCCGCTGGGCCATGCAGCCGGGCGCACCGGCCAGCAGAAACAGGGCCAGTGCGGCGAGCAGCAGCACCCATCCAAGGCCGCTGTGCGGCCTGCCGGAAAAAGGATCCCCTTTTTTGCGTCTCATCCCGCTGCCCCCTTTTTGCTGTGCTGGGCCATCCTATGCGCCGCAGGCACCGATTGTGCAACCGGCCCGGCTGTGGTACAATAAAATATCGAAATCTACTGTGCAGGGAGAACGATTTTATGCTGACCATCACACTGCTGGGCACTGCGGCTACCATGCCACTGCCGGACCGGGCACTCTCGGCGGCGTTTGCTGCCTGCGGCGGCCACGGCCTGCTGTGGGACTGCGGCGAGGGCACGCAGGCGGCAGCGCGCCGTGCGGGCGTGAACCTGATGCGGGCAGATGCCATCTGCCTGACCCACTACCATGGCGACCACATCTTTGGTCTGCCGGGCCTTTTGCAGACTCTGGGGGCTCAGGGCCGCACAAGGCCGCTTGCGCTGCTGGGTCCGGAGGGCCTTCCGGATATCTGGGCGGCGGTGCGGGCACTGACCGGCCCACTGCCCTATCCGGTGAAGCCGCAGGTGCTTATGCCGGGCCAGCCGCTGGCGCTGGATGCGCTGAGCGAGGGCTGGCCTGCCGGTGCGCGGCTGGTGCCGTTTGCCACAAAGCACCGGGTAAAAAGCCTTGGCTACCGGCTGGAGCTGCCCCGTGCAGGCAAATTTTCGCCGGAGCAGGCCCAGGCGCTGGGGGTGCCGGTGCAGCAATGGAAGCTGCTGCAGAAAGGGCAGAGCGTTGCCGTGGAGGGCAGAACGGTGCAGCCTGCGCAGGTGCTGGGCGCCCCGCGCAAGGGGTTGAGCGTGGTATTTTCCGGCGATACGGCCCCCTGCCCGTATTATTTGCAGGCGGCGCATGACGCAGACCTGCTGATATGCGATGCCACCTATGCCCTTCCGGAGCAGGAAGACCAGGCCCGTCAGTGGGGGCACAGCACCTTTGGGCAGAGCGCATCCCTTGCCGCGCAGGCGAGAGCAAAGCGCCTTTGGCTGACCCATTATTCCCCCATGATCACCGACCCGGAGGAATATGCCGCGCAGGCACAGAGCATCTTCCCGGCGGCGGAGTGCGGCTTTGACGGCAAAAGCATTACCCTGCAGTACGAGGAGGCACAGCCATGACCATCCGGATGGACGAGGGTGCGGCAGAGCTGCTGGACACCCTGCACAGGGCGGGCTATGCAGCCTACGTGGTGGGCGGCTGCGTGCGGGACAGTCTGCTGGGCCTTACACCGCACGACTGGGACCTGTGCACCAGTGCTCTGCCGCAGCAGGTGATGGAGCTGTTCGGCGCGCAGCGGTGCATCCCCACCGGCCTGCAGCACGGCACGGTAACGGTGAAGCAGAGCGGTGCCCTTTACGAGATCACCACCTTCCGTACAGAAGGCACCTACACAGATGGCCGCCACCCGGACGAGGTGCATTTTGTGCCGGATGTGCGGGAGGATCTGGCCCGGCGGGATTTTACCATCAACGCCATGGCCTACAATGAAAAAGAGGGCCTTGTGGACCCCTTTGGCGGGCAGGCCGATCTGCAAAGCGGCATCGTACGGGCGGTGGGTGTGCCCCGCCAGCGGTTCACCGAGGACGCGCTGCGCATCCTGCGGCTGTACCGCTTCGCAGCCCGGTTTGGCTTTGCCATCGACCCGCCCACGGCGCAGGCGGCACAGGAGCTGTGTGCCCATCTGGACTGCGTGTCGGTGGAGCGCATCGAGGAAGAGCTTGCAAAACTGCTGAGCGCTCCCGCCCCTGCGGCATATCTTGCCAAAAAAATACTGCTTGTTATTCTGCCGGAGCTTTCATCGGAGGCACTGGCGGCGGCAAAGCCGGTGGTGGATGCCTGCCCGGCGGGTGCAGAAAACCTGCCCATCCGGCTGGCGGCGCTGCTGTACAGCCTTGGCGAGGACGGCATCCGCCGCACACTCAAGCGCCTGCGCTGCTCCAATGCCTTGATTGAAGAGGCGGCGGTGTTGGTGCGGGAAGCCAGAAGGCGTGACGGTAGCTTTCTCTTCGGACACGAGTACGGGTTGCGGCACCCAGCGGATGCTTCGTGCTTTGAGCAGCACTCGCATCCTGCTGGCCGCTGCTCCAACAGCAACTCCTTGTTTCCGCCGCAGGCGGCAGTCGTTGCCGTTGCAGGCCATTCCATCGCCCGCCCTATTGCCTTCGGCAACAGGGTCCCACCCCAGCGGACGGTCCTCAGAGAAACTACCGTCACACCCGACTTTACTATCTACGCCCGCCGACTACTGGGCAAATATAACTTGTGTACCGTGCGGCGTTTGGCAGCACTGGGCACAGCCCTGCAGCCGGAACGGGCGGCTGATTTTGCTGCACTTTCCGAATTGGCCGAACAATTGGACGCGGACGGCGTATGCTGCCGCGTCAGCCAGCTGGCTGTGAATGGCCGCGACCTGATGGCGGCAGGCGTCCCGGCGGGGCCGGGCATCCGCAAAGTGCTGGAAGCGCTGCTGGACGGTGTGATCCGGGAAGAATATCCCAACGAGCGGCAAGCCCTGCTGGCCGCAGTGCAGCAGCTCGCTGCGTCTTGACAAGCTCTTTTTTCAGAGTTACTATTATACTACTGTTTTAGTGTGTTGAATGCACCAAAGGAGAACTTATGACCACACAGACCCCTGATTCAAAGCCGCATGCCCTCATTGCCATGAGCGGCGGCGTGGACAGCTCGGTGGCGGCATGGCTCATGCAGCAGGCAGGCTATGACTGCACCGGCATCACCATGCGGCTCACCCGCAACGAAACGCTGGGACAGTCCGGCTTTCACACCTGCTGCTCGGAAAAGGACATCGAGGACGCGGCAGAGGTGGCGTATGCCATGGATATCCCGTACGAGGTGCTGGATTTCACGGCCGACTTCCGGGAACAGATCATTGAAAAATTCGTCCGCGTGTATGAGGCGGGCGGCACGCCGAACCCCTGCATCGACTGCAATAAATATATGAAGTTCCGCCATCTGCTGGACTGGGCCCGGGCACACGGCATGGAGTATGTGGTCACGGGCCACTATGCCCGGGTGGAGCAGGACGAGGCCACCGGCCGTTTCCTGCTCAAAAAGGGGCTGGACGAGGGCAAGGACCAGAGCTACGTGCTCTACAACCTCACTCAGGAGCAGCTGGCGCATATCCGTCTGCCGCTGGGCGGCCTGCACAAGACTGAGGTGCGCGAGATCGCGGAGCAGCACAAATTTGTCAATGCCCGCAAGCACGACAGTCAGGACATCTGCTTCGTGCCGGATGGCGACTATGCCCGCTTTATGGAGGACTTCACCGGCAAACACTACCCGGCAGGTGATTTTCTGGACGAGAGCGGCAGGGTGGTGGGCCCCCACAACGGCGCGGTGCGGTACACCATCGGCCAGCGCAAGGGGCTGGGCCTTGCCATGGGGGCACCTGTGTACGTCTGCGGCAAGGACATGCAGGCAAACACCGTCACGGTAGGGCCGGAGGAGATGCTGTTCGACCGCATCGTGTATGCGGACGAGGTGAACTGGATCGCCATTCCGGAGCTGACCGGGCCGCTGCGGGTCACAGCCCGCACCCGGTACCATCAGGTGGAGCAGGCCGCCACCGTCTACCCGGCGGAGTGCGGCTTCCGGCTGGAATTTGACCAGCCCCAGCGCGCCCCTACGCCCGGTCAGGCCGTGGTGCTGTATCAGGGCGACACCGTGCTGGGCGGCGGCACCATTACGAGAGTGGAAAAGTAACAAGGAGAACAAAATGCAAAATCAGTATTCCCGCACGCAGTTGCTGCTGGGCGCGGAAGCTATGGAAAAACTGCACAATTCCCGCGTGGCGGTGTTCGGCATCGGCGGCGTGGGCGGCTACACGGTGGAAGCGCTGGCGCGCAGCGGCGTGGGGGCACTGGATCTGATCGATGATGATAAGGTCTGCCTGACCAACCTCAACCGCCAGATCATCGCCACCCGCAGCACGGTAGGGCAATATAAGGTAGATGTGGCTGCGCAGCGCATCCACGACATTGACCCGGACATCAGGGTGACCACCCACCGGTGCTTCTTTGGCCCGGAAACACAGGACCAGTTCGACTTTACCCAGTACGACTATGTGGTGGATGCCATTGACACCGTTACCGGCAAGCTGGCGCTGGTGATGAAGTGCAAGGAGGCAGGCACCCCCATCATCTGCTCCATGGGCGCAGGCAACAAGATGGACCCGACCCGCTTTGAAGTGACCGATATCTACAAGACCTCGGTCTGCCCGCTGGCCAAGGTGATGCGCACCGAGTGCCGCAAGCGCAGGATCAAGCACCTGAAGGTGGTCTACTCCAAGGAGCCTGCCATGACCCCCATCGAGGATGACGACATCAGCTGCAAGTATCACTGCATCTGCCCTCCGGGCACCCAGCGCAAGTGCACCCAGCGCCGCTCGGTGCCGGGCTCCAATGCCTTTGTACCCTCGGTGGCCGGCCTGATCATCGGCGGCGAGGTAGTAAAAGACCTTGTGGGCTTTGTGCCAATGAAGGGGTAAAACAAAAGGCAGACTCCTGCTGTGTGGGACGATTTTGAATGCGCTCCGCGTTGCTTTGCGCATAAGCTAAGGAAATTATATTTTTGATTTTGGGGTCCAGAAACGCCTGCGGGTGTTTCTGGACCCCATTTTCATGGGCGGGGGTCGTGGAGGAAAGGCTTGTGCTTGCGGGCAGAACGTTAATTCCGCCGCGTGAATGTTTCCACAGGAAACCAGCGCGGCAGCTTCCGCTTTCGGTTATGACTCCTCCCGTGAAAAGGCAATTCTGGAAAATCCGCAGATTTTCCAGAATTGCGAAATAAAATAATAATTCCGCTGAAAATGGTCAGAGCATCAGCGGAGACCATTTGAAATCGTATTTTTTGCGATGCAGCGTTCCATAACATAAATTCGCAACTAATTTGCATTTTGGTATTGCAATTGGAGAGAATATCGTGTATAATCATCCCTGTTCGAAAATGCAACCAATTTGCAATTTACTAAAATGAAGCGACGAACGGTCGTTTTTAGGAGCGTATATGGAACTGTTTCTGGATGTTCTGGGCGAATCTCTGGTGGATACCGCCAAGATGCTGCCCTTCCTGTTTCTGGCTTATCTTCTGATCGAGTATATCGAGACCCGCCACGGTGAGCGCATTGAAGCACTGCTGGCAGGCGGCGGGCGCTGGGGCGCGATTCCGGGCGCGGTGCTGGGCTGTGTGCCGCAGTGTGGCTTTTCGGCCATTGCGTCCAACTTCTACTCCTCCCGCGTCATCACACTGGGCACCCTGATGGCCGTCTACCTTGCCACCAGCGACGAAGCCATCCCGCTGCTGGTATCCATGCCGGCCTACTGGAATAAGCTGGCTGTGCTCATGGTCATCAAGGTGGTATACGCCATTGTGGTGGGCTTTGTGCTGGATTTTGTGCTGCGCGGCGTGCTGCCCAAATCGCTGCGCGGCGGCTACACCGGCCATGCCGACGAGGTGGACTGTCACGAGGAGCACAGCGACGAAGAGGGCAAGCCCGCCCCCATCTGGAAAGCGGCCCTGCGCCACACGCTGGAGATTTTTGTGTTCATCTTTGCGTTCAGTCTGGTGTTCGGCCTGATCGTGGAAGGCGTGGGCGAAGATGTGTTTGCAGACCTTCTGGGCAGCATGGGCTTCTTCCAGCCGGTAGTGGCTGCGCTGGTGGGCCTGATCCCCAACTGCGCCGCCAGCGTGCTGCTGACCCAGCTGTATGTGGAAGGTGCTCTGCGCTTTTCCAGTCTGGTAGCGGGCCTTTGCACCGGTGCAGGCGTGGGCCTTGCGGTGCTGTGGCGCACCAATCCTTCGTGGAAGCAGAACCTGTTCATCACCGGCCTGACATGGGGTGCAGGCGCATTCCTCGGCGTGGCAATGCAGGTGGTCGTGGCCGTGTTTGCGTGATCACGAGAAGAAGCTGCAAAGAAAACGGCATCGTGAAACAAAATAAGGCTATTGCATGGAATTCTGTGCAGTAGCCTTATTTTTATGCCCAAATGCACCCCAATTTTAAAAAAGTATGGTATACTGGTACAAAACTCAGTTCCATAGGGGAGAATAGAATGCAATATAAGATTCTGGCAAGCGATTACGACAACACACTGGTGCCCTTTGGCGAGGGCAAGCCCCGCCAGAAGGTGGTCAAGGCGGTAAAGAAGCTGCAGGCCGCAGGCGGCAGATTTGTGCTCAGCACCGGACGCGCGTATCCGTGCGTCAACCTCAAAGGCCAGCTGGGCGGCATCCGGTTCGATTATGCCATCACCTGCAACGGTGCCTGTGTGGTGGACCGCGAGGGCCGCATTGTGGCCGAGCACCCGCTCACCGCTGAGGAAATGTACGCGCTGGTGGATTTCTGCGAGGATTATAACTATCCGCTGCAGTTCAATTTCAGGGATGCCTGCTACGCCTACTGCGAGTATGAATATCTGCACAGGGGCTATCAGCAGATGAACAGCATCGGGCTGGACTGCGTGGATGGCGAAGATCAGGATCGCCACCTGATCGACATGCCCCACGCCGCTTTTGCGGCAGTGCCGCCGGAGCACGTGGCAGATTTTGCGGCAAAGTACGGCCATCTGGGCCTGCACTGGATGCAGGTGGGCGCGCAGAATGCCGACGGCCTGTGCTACTACGACATCGTGCGCGGTGGAATGGACAAAGGCGTTGGCCTTGCCGACCTGTGCGAAAAGATGGGCCTGACACTGGCCGATGCCGTGGCAGCAGGCGATTCTGCCAACGATGTGGCTATGCTGAAGGCAGCGGGCCTTGGCTGCTGCATGGCAAACGGCACGCCGGACGCAAAGGCTGCCGCCGACCGCATCATTGGCGATGTGCGGGAGGACGGCCTTGCCGACCTGATCGATGAGATGTGGTTCGACGGCCCCAGAGCAGAGCCGTCCGGCCGCGACCTTGGCTCGCCTTGGGATAAAATTGAAAGTGCAGGCGGACAATGAGCTTTGAACCGGTGTATAACGAACACAGCCGGGCGCTGATCCTTGGCACATGGCCCAGCCCCAAAAGCCGGGAGATGGCCTTTTACTACGGCCACCCGCAGAACCGCTTCTGGCCCATGATGGCCGCGCTGACCGGTGAGCCGGTGCCTGCCCGTGAGGACATTGAAGCCAAAAAGCAAATCATCCTGCGCCATGGGCTGGCCCTCTGGGACACGCTGGAACGCTGCACCATCACCGGCGCAGCGGATGCTTCCATCAAGGATGCAGTGCCGAATGATATTGCCGCTCTGCTGGCAAAGGCACCCATCGAAGCAGTATTCTGCAACGGAGCCACCGCATACCGGATCTATACAAAGTATCTGCAGCCGGTGTCCGGCATTGCAGCGGTAAAGCTGCCCAGCACCAGCCCGGCAAACGCTGCCTGCCGCCCGGAAAAGCTGCGCGAAATCTGGGGCGCGGCCCTCTTGCCGTGGATCAACAAATGATGGCCAGGTTGTAAATTATCCGTGAAAGCCTTGCGTTTTTCGCGGGGCGCGGTATTATGGGTAACATAAGGGGCAATGCCCCGGACAAGGAGAAGAAACATGAGCAAGATCATCCGCACCAGAAAGCCCAGCGTTCTGCCATTTTATGCAATGGCACTGGTCTTTTTGGTATTGTGCGCGGTACTGCCGGTGTATAAGCTGTGGGCGCTGCTGGCGGCGCTGGGCGGTGCATTTGTGGCCTTTGGTGCGGCACAGAAGGTCTGCCCGCCCCGGGTGGTGGAGCACGAAGTGCCTTTCCACACCGGTGTGGAGGATGTGGACGCGATGCTGACCGACATTCAGCAGAAACTGGATACCCTGCACACCCTCAACGAGCAGCTGCCGGACCCGCAGCTCTCTGCCGCCATGACCCGCATGGAAAAGGCGGGCCGCTCCATTGTGGAAGCGGTGGAAGCAAACCCGGAAAAGGCAAAGCAGGTGCGCAGGTTCGCAAACTATTACCTGCCGGATGCGGTGAACGTTCTGCAGCAGTATGCAAAGCTGGCAAAGCAGGGCGTGCGCGGCGAGAATGCCGCAGCCATCCGTACCGAGGTGGAGCACAATGCTGCTTCCATTGCCACGGCGTTTGAAAACCAGCTGGATGCCCTGTACGCCGCCGAGAGCATGGACCTTTCTGCAGATATCACGGTGCTGCAGAACATGCTCAAAGGGCAGGGCCTGAGCTAAGAAAAAAGGTAAACGGTATTTGGAAAGGAAGGAATCTCTTATGGCTGATAATACATTCAACTTTGACCTCGATGCACCCGCAGTACCCACCCTGACGCTGGACCCCACCCCGGCAGAAGAGGAAAAGGCAGCACCCGCCCAGCAGGAAGCTGCCGCACCGGAGCAGCCGCAGGTGAACCTGACCCCGGAGGAGCAGGCCATGGTGGACCAGTTCGCCGAGAAGATCGACATTACCAACAGCCAGCAGGTGCTGCAGTACGGCTCCGCCTGCCAGAAGAAGATCGGCGATTTCTCCGAGGCCGCCCTTTCCAAGGTGGCCACCAAGGATCTGGGCGAAGTGGGCGATATGATCACCAGCCTGATCGGTGAGCTGAAGAGCTTTGATGCAGGCGAGGAGGAGAAAAAGGGCATTCTGGGCTTCTTCAAGAAGAAGGGCGACCAGCTGGATGCCATGAAGATGAAGTACAACAAGGCCGAGACCAACGTGGAAAAGATCCAGTCCATGCTGGAGGGCCATCAGGTGCAGCTGCTCAAGGACATCGCCATGCTGGATAAGATGTATGATCTGAACATGGCCTACTTCAAGGAGCTGAGCATGTATATCCTTGCCGGCAAAAAGAAGCTGGCCGATGTGCGCGCAAACGAGCTGCAGCAGGCCATGGATAAGGCCAAGGTTTCCGGCCTGCCGGAGGATGCACAGGCGGCTCGTGATCTGGCCGACCAGTGCGAACGCTTTGAGAAGAAGCTCTATGATCTGGAGCTGACCCGCAACATCAGCCTGCAGATGGGGCCGCAGATCCGCCTGCTGCAGAACAACGACACCATGATGGCAGAGAAGATCCAGTCCACCATCGTCAACACCATCCCCCTGTGGAAGAACCAGATGGTGCTGGCACTGGGCCTGGCCCACAGCCAGCAGGCCATGCAGGCCGAGCGTGCCGTGACCGACATGACCAACGACCTGCTCAAGAAGAACGCCGAGGCCCTGAAGATGGGTACCATCGAGACCGCAAAGGAGAGCCAGCGCGGTGTGGTGGACATCGAGACCCTGCAGCAGACCAACAAGAGCCTGATCGAGACGCTGGACGAGCTGAACAAGATCCAGAGCGAGGGCCGCGCAAAGCGCGCTGCCGCCGAGCAGGAGCTGAACCGCATCGAGGACGAACTGAAAGCAAAAATGATGGAGATCCGGAGCTGAGATGGCAAACGCAGATTTTTCGCAAAAACAGAACAGCACTTCCGGCGGTTTTGACGCGGGCAGCTACCGCGAACAAAAGCAGCCGGAGCAGGCCGTGCCGCTGACACCTCTGCAGCAGAAGCTGGCAGGGCTGGAAGCAAAGCTGCCCGCAGCCCTTTCCACCCGCGCAGCTGCACTGGCGCTGAGCGTGGTGGTGATGCTGGCGGCCTTTTTGGGCTTTGGCAGCGCCAAGCTGCGCAGCCGGTACAACGAAGTCCGCAAATGGTACACGGTGGGTGTGGCGGCAGACAACGGCTATAACCTCAACGAGGAGCTGACCACCCGCATGAACACGGCGGCAAACATCATCACCACCGCCGGCAGCACGCTGGGAGCGGACAGTGCCGAGGTACAGGCCGCACAGAGCGCGCTGAGCGATTTTACCGCCTGTCTGGAAGCCGTGCAGAACGGCGGCAAAAGTCAGGCACTCACCTCGCTGCCCTATTATCAGGGCAGCACGATGCATGCGCTGTATCAGGCCAACGAGGTGCTGGGGTCGCGGATCGATCAGCTCTACGCAAAGCTGCAGGAGCAGGCCGCAGACCCCATGAAGATGGGCGCGGTGCAGGGCCAGTACGGCCAGTTCAACAGTGCGGCTACCATTATCGGCACCCTGAAATACAACGATGCCGTTTACGACTACCAGAAAGAGACCGGCGGCTTCCCGGCCAGCGTGCTGGGAGCCATTGCCGGTGTAAAGGAGGTTGAACCCTTCGCATGAAAAATTTTGCAAAACGCGTAAGCGCTCTGGTGCTGGCCCTTGTGGTGGGCGCAGCGGCCCTGTGCCCGGCGGCCCTTGCCGCCGCCAGCCTGCCGGACCTGCCCAAAGACGAACGTGTGGTGGATGATGCCAACATCCTGAGCGACAGCACTACCCAGACCATCGTTGATCTGAACAACCAGCTGCAGTCCAGCTGCAACGGAGCACAGATCGGCGTACTGACTGTAGATTATACGGGCAATTATTCCACTGAGGATTATGCAACACAGGCCTTCAACGCCTGGGGCATCGGCTCGGCTTCCGAGAACAACGGTGTGCTGATCCTGCTGGTGATGGAATCGCCCATCTACGAGGACGGCGATTACTACGTGACCTACGGCGACGGCTTCCGCAACACCACGCTGGAAAGTCAGGCCAGTGCCCTCGCTCAGACCATGGAAGGTGATTTTGTTAACCGCGATTACAGCGATGCAGTAATCACCTGTGCCAACAATGTGGCCGACACCATTGCAAGTGTTTATGGGGTAAATCTGAACAATGGCAGCTACGACGGTGGCAGCTACGACGACGGCAGCTATGCCCAGCCGGACGACGGCCCCACTACCTTTGGGGATATCGTTCTGGGTATCGTGATCCTGTTCATGTCCCTGATGGTGATGCTGATCATCGTACTGTTCGTGTTCCGGGTGTTCATTGCACCCATCGGCCACGCAGCAGGCTGGAACTGGGGCCCCTTTGCATGGGGCTACATGGCAGGTTCGGCCCGTCGGCACCGTCCCGGCCCGCCGCCCCCTCCGGGCCCCGGCTTCGGCCCCGGATACGGCCCGGGCTATGGCCCCGGCCCCCGCAATGACCGGCCCCGCCCACCCCGGAACAACAACCGGCGTCCGCCCCGTCCTCCCATGGGCGGCGGCTTTGGCGGCGGGTCCTTCGGTGGCTCCCGCGGAGGCGGCTCCTTTGGGGGCGGCTCGTTCGGCGGCGGCAGCTTCGGCGGCGGCTCCTTCGGTGGAATGGGCGGCGGCGGCAGCCACGGCGGCGGCGGTGGCCGCGGCCGTTAAAAACACAAAAACACGGAGAACTGCTGTGGGCGGTATGCCTGCGGCAGTTCTCTTTTTGGGTTTCAGGCGTGAAGGAAATTCATTTGACAAATCAACTTTGTTAACCTATACTGAGAAACATGCATAATAAGCCAGAAATAAAGGCTCTGAGGGCGGAAAAGCCGCAGAGCAGGGAACGATAAAAATAGAGGGAGAAAACCATGCTGACTCTGGATAAGATCTACCATGCAGCCTTTGTGCTCAAGGATGTTGCCCGCAAGACCGACCTCATCGAGGCACCCAAGCTCTCCAAGGACTGCCAGCTGTACCTGAAAACCGAAAACCTGCAGGCCACCGGCAGCTTTAAGGTGCGCGGTGCTTACTATAAGATCAGCCAGCTTTCCGAGGAGGAGAGCGCCAAGGGCGTGATCGCCTGCTCTGCCGGCAACCACGCACAGGGCGTGGCGCTGGCCGCTACCCGCCGCGGCATCAAGAGCATCGTCTGTATGCCGGACGGTGCCCCCATCATGAAGGTGGAGAATACCAAGAATCTGGGCGCAGAGGTGTGTCTGGTGCCCGGCACCTACGATGATGCCCACGACAAGGCTGTGGAGCTGCAGGAAGAGACCGGCATGACCTTTATCCACCCCTATGACGATGAGCAGGTCATCGCGGGGCAGGGAACCATTGGTCTGGAAATTCTGGATCAGCTACCGGATGTGGATGCGGTCGTTGTGCCGGTGGGCGGCGGCGGCCTGATCTCCGGCGTGGCCTTTGCCATCAAGAGTCTGCGCCCGGAGGTGAAGGTCTATGGCGTACAGGCCGAGGGTGCACCCAGCATGTACCGCAGCCTGCACGAGCATAAGTACCAGACCCTGAAAGCCGTTTCTACCTTTGCAGACGGCATTCAGGTCAAGACTCCCGGTGAGCTGACCTACCAGATCTGTGAGCAGTATGTGGACGACATCGTGACCGTGAGTGAGGATGAGACCGCTGCCGCCATCCTCTCGCTGATGGAGAACCAGAAGCTGGTTGCCGAGGGTGCCGGAGCCGTGCCGGTGGCTGCAGTGCTGTTCCACAAGCTGCCGGTCGAGGGCAAAAAGGTGGCCTGCGTCGTCTCCGGCGGCAACATCGATGTGAACATCCTCAACCGCGTGATCACCCGTGGTCTGGTCATGAGCGGCCGCAAGGCGAACATGACCATTGCGCTGGAGGACAGGCCCGGCCAGCTCAAGAAGGTGGCCGAGATCGTGTCCCGCTGCGGCAGCAATGTGGTGTCGGTGCAGCACGATGGCTCCGATCCCAACATGCCCATTTCCAGCTGCTTCCTCAAGCTCACCCTTGAGACCCGCGATGCCGAGCAGATCGAGCAGATCCGCGCAGAGCTTGCAAAAGAGGGTTTCCAGCTTGTGAGCGAAAGAGTATAATAGAAGAAAAAAGAAAGGAACGTTTTATCATGAAAGTCGTTTCCACTTCCAACGCACCCGCAGCCATCGGCCCTTACAGCCAGGCGATCGATCTGGGCAATATGGTGTTTGTTTCCGGCCAGATCCCGGTAGACCCTGCCACCGGCAAGATGGCCGATACGGTTGAAGAGCAGGCTGCACAGAGCCTTGCAAACCTCAAGGCCATTCTGGCCGAGGCTGGCCTTTCCATGGCAAATGTGGTCAAAACTGTCATTTTTCTGGCCGATATCAACGATTTTGCCGCTGTGAATGCCGTGTATGCCAAGGCCTTTGCTGAGCCGTTCCCTGCCCGCAGCTGCGTGCAGGTGGCCGCCATCCCCAAGGGTGCAAAGCTGGAGATCGAGTGCATCGCCGTGCGCGAATGATCAGGCCTAAACACAAAAGGGGCTGTGCCAGTGGCACAGCCCCTTTTGCATGTATGAGGAAGAATGAGAACAGCAATTACGGGCGCAGACCCATGCCGCCCTCCAGCGTGAGGGTCTCTCCGGACAGATACTTGAAGTCCGGCATGGCCAGCTGCACGCATACCCGGCCGATCTCGGTCTCGGGGTTGGCGTAGTGGCCCATGGGCGGCATCTTGACGTTGGCCTTGAACGCATCCGGGTATGCCTGCTGGAACTGCTCCAGCTTGGCGGTCCAGGCCAGCGGACAGATCACGTTGACATTGATGCCATCCTTGCCCCACTCAGTAGCGGCCACGCGGGACAGGCCGCGGATGCCCTCCTTGGCGGCAGCGTAGGAGCACTGGCCAAAGTTGCCAAACAAGCCTGCACCGGATGCAAAGTTGATCACGCTGCCCTTGGACTTGGCCAGATAGGGATAGCAGGCCTTCATATAGTAAAATGCAGCGTACAGGCCGGAATAAAGGGCCAGATCAAACTGCTCGGTGGTGTGCTCTGCCAGCGGCACGCCGGAAGCGGATGCCTGTGCGTTGTTCACCAGCACTTGAATGCCGCCAAAGGTATCCACAGCCTGATTGACGACATTTTGCACGGTGGCTTCGTTGTCGGTACCTGCACACACATCTGCCTGCACCGGCAGAACACGGATGCCATACTTGGCTTCCAGCTCGTTTTTTGCCTCTTCCAGTTTTTTTACATTGCGGCCAGTGATGACCAGATTTGCGCCCTCTTTTGCAAAGGCGGTGGCAATGCCATAGCCGATGGAGCCGCAGCTGCCATCGGAAAGTACGGCGCGGCCTGCGCCGGTGATGATAGCGGTCTTACCCGTTAAAAAGCCCATAGTTGCCCTCCAGAAGTGCTCAATTGGCTGATGTTGGCCATATTATAGCCTGAATTTCAATAGAATGCAAGGCTTTTTACCGATAAATAAAAAATAGACAAAGAATGCCGAGAAGGTGAAAAAATTCACGACTTCTCGGCATTTTGTGAAAGATTTGTCAGAGACTTTGATGTTAAAATAAAGACAAACTAATTACTTCTGCACGCCCGCCTCGCACTGCTCAATAAACTGCTTTGCCACGCGGGGACTGCGGCCGCCGGCGCGGATGGCAAAGGCTTCGGCTTTGACCAGCAGCTGATCCATCGGCATGTCGATGCCGTGCTGCTTTGCCAGTTCGGCCAGAATGGTCTCAAACCGGGCCTTCTCCGGCCGCTGGAAAGTGACCGTCAGGCCGAACCGGGCCGAAAGGCTCATCAGCTCCTGCCGGGTATCGGCTTCGTGGATGTCGTCGCCGGTGCGGTCGGTCAGTGTTTCTTTAATAAGGTGGCGGCGGTTGGAGGTGGCGTATACCGCAATGTTTTGGGCTCTGCCGCCCACGCTGCCCTCCAGAATGGCCTTGAGCGCGGCAAAGTTGTCGTCGTTGGCGGTAAAGCTCAGGTCGTCGATGAACAGGATGAATTTGAGCGGGTTCGCGGCCAGTTTGTCCATCAGATCCGGGATCTGGTAGAGCTGGTTCTTCTTCACTTCCACCAGCCGCAGGCCTTCAGGTGCAAACTCATTGGCAATGGCTTTCACCGCACTGGACTTGCCGGTGCCTGCATCGCCGTACAGCAGCACATTGTTGGCGGGCATCCCGGCCAGCAGGGCCTTTGTGTTGGCAATGACCTTTTCGCGCTCCTTCTCGTAGCCGGGCAGCTCGGAAAGGCGCTGAGGGTCCGGGTATTTCACCGGCACCAGCTGGCCGTTCTCCACCGTGAACACATGGTGCTTGGCAAACATGCCATAGCCCTTTTTTCCCACTTCGCTCATGCGCTGGGCGTAGGCGGCAGGCAGGTCGATGCCGGAGGTCTCCCACCGGGGCAGGAAAGCCAGCTCCTGCGCCTGCCCTGTGGCAGAACCGGCAGCGGCCAGCAGTTCGTCCAGCGTCAGGCCGCACAGAGCCTGCAGAAAAGCCAGTTCACTGTCCAGCGCGGTCTGCAGTGCAGGGGCAAGGGTGCCCGATGCAGCCTGACGCACGCAGACGGTCTCGGCTTCCAGCACAGCGGCGCTGAGGTAGCTGCCCCAGTTGGTGGTGTGCTCGAACAGTGCGGCTTCAAATTGGGCCACAGCGTCGCACACCGGGCCATAGCCGGGCGCACCGGCTTCCATGCGGTCGGTCAGGTCCAAAAGCTTTGCCACAACGGGGTCGTCCAGCAGGCTGCGGAAAACAACAAGCCCGTGCAGCCGGGCATTCCATTCTCTCAATTTCATATTCCTGTCCTCTAGTTGGTCTTAAATTAAACGCGCAGGCGCGCATATCAGAAGTATACAGCGCATTGTGCTATGGCGCAAGAGGTGTTCAATTAACTTCATGTTTGGGGTGATTCAGGTTACAAATTGTCGATTGACAAAAGGCCGATTTATAGTATAATTTACATCAACAAATGCGCAGATGGGAAAAAGTACCACACGATCCCCACTGTTCAGAGAGCTGCCGTCTGGTGCAAGGCAGTCAGTGCTTCGTGCGGAAAATCATCCCGGAGCAGCCTGCCCAACGGGTGCAAAACCCTTGTAAGCAGCGCCGGTTGCAGCCGTTACCGTGCAGGGCTTTGTTGGAAGCCCGTGAGAGGGTGTGCACAGCACGCCAACGAGAGTGGTACCGCAGAGAGCTTGATGATCACAAGGTCTTTGTCTCTTGATAACAGGGGACAAAGGCCTTTTCTTTTAAAAAAGAAGCTCCCCGGGAACGTGTAAAAAGTGGAAAAAGGTTAGGAAAACAGGAGAAACTCACCATGCAGTTGAATGGTTCTCAGATTTTTGTGGAGGTCCTCTGCGAGCAGGGCGTGGACACCCTTTTTGGTTATCCCGGCGGCGCAGTGCTGAACCTTTACGATGAGCTGTACAAGAATTCGGACCGCATCACCCATGTGCTGACGGCACATGAACAGGGCGCGGCCCACGCGGCAGACGGCTATGCCCGCGCGACCGGCCGCACCGGCGTGGTGCTGGCCACCAGCGGCCCGGGTGCCACCAATCTGGTCACCGGCATTGCCACGGCCTATATGGACTCGGTGCCCATGGTAGCCTTTACCGGCAACGTGACCACGGACGGGATCGGGAGGGACAGCTTTCAGGAAGCCTACATTGAGGGCATCACAATGCCCATCACCAAGCACAATTTCACGGTGCGCCGGGTGGAAGAGCTGGCCGATACCATGCGCTCTGCCTTCCGTATTGCACAGAGCGGGCGCAAAGGCCCGGTGCTGGTGGATATCCCCAAGGACGTGACGGCGGCGGTATGCGAGTTCACCCCCAAAAAGCCGGAGCCCATCCGCACCGTTACCACCTTCAACGCAGAGCAGGTCAAGTGGGCAGCGGATCTTATCAATGCGGCCCAGCGCCCGCTGGTCTACTTTGGCGGCGGCGTGCGCAGCGCAGCCTCCTGCCAGCCGCTGCGTGATCTGCTGCACAAGGCAGAGATCCCGGCCACCTACACCCTGATGGCCGCAGGCGTTGTGCCCTACGGTGACCCGATGAACATTGGCATGGTGGGTATGCACGGCTGTTACACCTCCAATCGTGCCGTGGCCGACTGCGACGTGCTGATCGCGGTGGGCACCCGCTTTTCGGACCGTGTGGCCCTGAACCCCAAGACCTTTGCAAAGAACGCCACCATCATCCAGATCGACATCGACCCCAGTGAGCTGGGCAAGAATGTGGAGGTCGATCTTTCCATCGTGGGCGATGCCGCTTACGTGCTGAACGCCATGCTGCCGCAGATCGAGGAAAAGAAGCATCCCGACTGGATGAAGATGATCCGTGAGTGGCAGGCACAGGATTACCACCCGGTGTCCGACCCCACCCGCCTGATGCCCCATCAGGTGATCGGCGAGGTGTGCAACCAGTGCGGCCCCGAAGCCGTGTATGTGACCGATGTGGGCCAGCACCAGATGTGGGCGGCACAGTACCTGCGCCACGCCAAGAGCCGCGGCTTTATCACCAGCGGCGGTCTGGGCACCATGGGCTTTGGCTACGGTGCCGCCATTGGCGCACAGATGGCTCTGGGCCGCGACCAGCGGGTGGTCATGTTTACCGGCGACGGCTCCTTCCACATGAACCTGAACGAGGCCTGCACCGCCGTGAGCTATGAGCTGCCCATCATCACCGTGATCTTCAACAACTCGGTGCTGGGCATGGTGCGCCAGTGGCAGACCATCTTCTACGAAAAGCGCTACAGCCAGACCGATCCCCACCGCAAGACGGACTTCGTCAAGCTGGCCGAGGGCTTTGGCCTGAAGGGCTACCGCTGCAGAAACCTGCCGGAGTTTCAGGCTGCTTTTGCCGATGCAATGAAGCAGAAAGGCCCTACTTGGATCGAGTGCATCATCGACAAGGACGAAAAGGTCCTGCCCATGATCCCCGGCGGCGGCGACATCAACGATATCATCATGGAATAAGGAGGGCACAGCAATATGGAATCCAACAAGCGCAGGGTCATCAGCCTGCTGGTGGACAACCAGAGCGGTGTTCTGGCCCGTGTGTCCAACCTGTTCTGCCGCCGCGGCTTCAACATCGACAGCCTGACCGTTTCGGCTACCAACGACCCGGCAGTCAGCCGCATCACCGTGACCATTACCAGCGATGACAAGGCCCTCAAGCAGCTGATCCTGCAGACCGAACGGCTGGAAGTTACCCGTCAGGTGTTCGTGCTGGACGGCGAAAAATCTCTGGAACGGGAACTGCTGCTGCTGAAGGTGGCGTCCGATGTGCACAACCGCAGCGAGCTGCGGGAGATCGCCAGCATCTACAAGGCCAAGATCATCGACCTTTCGCCGGACAGCATGGTGTTCGAGCTGATCGGCAAGCCGGATAAGATCGATGCCTTCCTGAAAATGTTTACAGATTACAAAATTTTGGAGCAGTGCCGCACCGGTGTTACCGCACTGGAGCGCGGCGGGATGCATCAGCATATGCAGAAGCCTCCGCAGGAGGTGCGCGAAGCACAGCTGCCTCTGCCGGGGACCCACTGCCCGGAACGGACCTGAGCTTTTCCGCTCCACAGTGAGCGAAAATATAAAATGTTTACAATCAGCCACTGAATAAACACAAAACAAAAAGGAGAACAACTACCATGGCTATCAAGAAATACTACGATTCCGACTGCAACCTCGGCGTGCTGGACGGCAAGACCGTCGCTGTCATCGGCTTCGGCAGCCAGGGCCACGCCCATTCCGAGAATCTGGCCGAGAGCGGCGTGAACGTCGTCGTCGGCCTGCGCAAGGGTTCTGCTCACTGGGAGAAGGCTTCTGAGTTCGCAGCAACTCACGAGAACTTCAAGGTCATGGAAGTGGAAGAAGCTGCCAAGGCTGGCGACGTTGTCATGATGCTGGTGCCCGACGAGCTGTGCGCCGACATCTACAACAAGCAGGTCGCTCCCTACATGACCGAGGGCAAGGCACTGGCCTTTGCACACGGCTTCAACATCCACTTCAAGACCATCACTGCTCCCAAGAATGTGGACGTTATCATGATCGCTCCCAAGGGCCCCGGCCACATCGTCCGCCGCCTGTACACCGAGGGCGAGGGCTGCCCCTCTCTGATCTGCGTGGAGCAGGACTACACCGGCAAGGCTAAGGATATTGCTCTGGCATACGCTTCCGGCATCGGCGCTGGCCGTGCAGGCATCCTGCAGACCACCTTCAAGGAGGAGACCGAGACCGACCTGTTCGGTGAGCAGGCAGTGCTGTGCGGCGGCGTTTCCGAGCTGATCCACGCCGGTTTCGATACGCTGGTGGAAGCTGGCTACGAGCCCGAGATGGCCTACTTTGAGACCTGCCACGAGATGAAGCTGATCGTTGACCTGATCAACGAGGGCGGCTTCTCCAAGATGCGCTACTCCATCTCCAACACCGCTGAGTACGGCGACTACCGCACCGGCAAGCGCCTCATCACCGAGGACACCCGCAAGGAGATGAAGCAGGTCCTGAAGGAGATCCAGGACGGCACCTTCGCCTCCGAGTTCCTGACCGAGATGAGCCCGAAGGGCGGCCGCAAGACCCACTTCCTCGCACAGCGCCGCATCGCCGCCAACCATCCCATCGAGAAGGTCGGCGCCGAGCTCCGCAAGATGATGAGCTGGCTGAAGAAGTAATTGTAAGATAACGCTCTAAGCCTTCCCCCGAGGGGGAAGGTGGCCCCGCAGGGCCGGATGAGGGCAGAGCTCCCGCAGCATCCCGTTTACGGGCGGCGGGCATAAGGCCGCCCCTCATCCGCCGCTTCGCGGCACCTTCCCCCGCAAGGGGAAGGCATTTTATATGAAAACGGAGAAAACCTATGAACAGCGATAACGTCAAAAAAGGCCCGGAGCGGGCACCAAACCGCAGCCTGTTTTATGCGCTGGGCTACACGCCGGAGGAGCTGGACCGCCCGCTGATCGGCGTTGTTTCCGCCTACAGCGAGATCGTCCCCGGCCACGCCCATCTGGATAAGATCGCCGATGCCGTCAAGGCTGGTGTGCGCATGGCAGGCGGCACCCCCATCCTCATCCCCGCCATCGGTGTCTGCGACGGCATCGCTATGGGCCATGTGGGCATGAAATACTCCCTCGCCAGCCGTGAACTGATCTGCGACAGCGTTGAGACGATGTTCATGGCCCACCAGCTGGACGGTCTGGTGCTGGTGCCCAACTGCGATAAGATCGTGCCCGGCATGGTCATGGCCGCCGTCCGCATGGACGTGCCCGCCGTGGTCTGCTCCGGCGGCCCCATGCTGGCCGGTACCTACGGCGGCGAAGAGGTCAGCCTTTCCAAGATGTTCGAGGCTGTGGGTGCCTACAAGGCCGGTATGATCACCGAGGATCAGCTGGAAGACTGCACCTGCAACTGCTGCCCCAGCTGCGGCAGCTGCTCCGGCATGTACACCGCCAACAGCATGAACTGCCTGTGCGAGGCCATCGGCATCGCACTGCCCGGCAACGGCACCATTCCTGCCGTCTACTCCAAGCGTCTGCAGCTGGCAAAGCACGCCGGTATGGCCATTATGGATATGGTCAAGAAGGGCATCACCGCACGCCAGATCATCAACGAGCGCTCCATCCGCAACGCTCTGACCTGCGATATGGCGCTGGGCTGCTCCACCAACACCGTGCTGCACCTGCTGGCCATCGCTTATGAGGCCGGTGTGCCCATCGACCTGAAGCTGTTCAATGAGATCAGCGCCAAGACCCCGAACCTGTGCCATCTGGCACCGGCCGGCCCCACCCACATGCCGGACCTGTACGCCGCAGGCGGCATCCCTGCCGTGCAGGCAGAGCTGGCCAAGAAGGGCCTGCTGGATCTGGATGTGCCCACCGTTACCGGCAAGACGCTGGGCGAGAACATCAAGGGCGCCCACATCCTGAACGACAAGGCCATCCGTCCCATCGACAACCCCTACTCCCAGACCGGCGGTCTGCAGATCCTGTGGGGCAACATTGCACCGGACGGCTGTGTGGTCAAGCGCAGCGCCGTGGCCCCCGAGATGCAGCAGCATTCCGGCCCGGCCCGCGTGTTCAACAGCGAGGACGAGGCCATTGCTTCCATCTACGCGGGTAAGATCGTCCCGGGCGATGTGGTGGTCATCCGCTACGAAGGCCCCAAGGGCGGCCCCGGTATGCGTGAGATGCTGAACCCCACCTCCGCACTGGCCGGCATGAAGCTGGACAAGACCGTGGCCCTCATCACCGACGGCCGCTTCTCCGGCGCAAGCCGCGGCGCAGCCATCGGCCATGTCAGCCCGGAGGCTGCTTCCGGTGGTCCCATCGGCCTGATCGAGGAGGGAGATACCATCAACATTGATATCCCCAATGCCTCCATCACGCTGGAGGTCAGCGACGAAGTTCTGGCCCAGCGCAAGGCAAAGTATGTTGCACCCGAACCCAACATCAAGACCGGCTGGCTCAGCCGCTATGCACGCATGGTCACCAGTGCAAATCTGGGCGCTGTGCTGAAGTGATTTGATGATCTAAGCAAAAACAGAGGGACGACCCCGCGTCGTCCCTCTGTTTTTTGTTTCCTGAAGGCTATCTGTAAAAAATCGGCAAAGCCCGCAGGCTCTGCCGATCTGTGATCCGAATTATTCTCCCTGGCCGAACAGCACTGCACGGAAGGTTGCAAAGATGATCTTCCAGTCCACCAGGAAGCTGCGTTCCTTGACATACTTCACATCCAGTGCCATCCACTCCTCAAAGCTCAGCTGGTTGCGGTGCGGGGCGATCTGCCAGTAGCAGGAAAGGCCCGGTGTCACGTACAGCCGCTGCCATTCATAGGGCGTGTACTGGGCTACCTCGCGGGGCAACGCCGGGCGCGGGCCCACAATGCTCATATCTCCCTTGAGGATGTTCACCAGCTGAGGCAGCTCGTCGATGCTGGTCTTGCGGATGAAGTGGCCCACCCGGGTGATGCGGGGATCGTCCTTCATCTTGAACACCGGGCCGTCCATCTCGTTGTCCTTCAGCATTGAGCAACAAAACTGCACATTTTATTGTAATATCATGCATCCCAGTGGATTGCAAGCAGGATGCGGAGTTTTCAACTGATATACCGGCAAATGTGAAAAAATACAGGGGGGGGGGAAAAAAAAGTTGCACTTTACCCGAACAGGCTCTTTGTGTTGTGCATATAGACCGACAGCACAAGCCCCACGCAGATATACAGCATCAGCACCGAGCTGCCGCCCGCAGAATAGAAGGGCAGGGTAACGCCGATGACCGGCAGCACCCGCAGGTTCATGCCTACATTCACGGCGATCTGAGCCATCAGAGCACCGCCGATGCCGGCGCAGATATAGCTGCCCAGCAGGTCCTCGCTGCGCGCACCGGTGGCAAAGGTCTTGATCACCAGTGCCAGCAGTGCCCCCAGCACGATGCACAGGCCCACAAAGCCAATGACATTGCCCATCCAGCTGAGAATAAAGTCGTTGTGGGCATTGGGCACGCTGTAGTACCGGCCGCTGAACAGGCCGTTGCCGAAGATGCCGCCGGAGCCGATGGCAATCTCGCCGCGCTGCTGCTGGTAGATGATGTTTTTCCAGGTGGCTTCGTTGGGTGCCCAGCCGGTGGAATTCTCCGGGTCGATAACGGCCAGAATGCGGTACCACTGGTAGCCCTTGCCGATCTTATCGCTGAAAAAGGCAAACGCCGCCGCCACGGCCACAGCTGCTGCCGAAATGGCACCGATGATATACTTCCAGCTCAGGCCCGCTGCAAACATCATGCAGCAGCCGATGATGGCGTAGATGATGGCGGTGCCGTCGTCGCCCTGAATGTGGATGATAAGGATGGGCACGGCCAGATGCAGCAGAAGCTTTACCAGCTCCTTTGGCTCGTTGATGCGGCTGCGCACATTGTTCAGGTGCATGGCAAAGGTAAGGATAAAGCTGATCTTTGCCAGCTCCGTGGGCTGGAAGGTAAAGCCGCCCAGCTTGTACCAGGAGTAGTTGTCGGTGTCACCGGCGTTGAAGCCGATGGTCAGCGGGCCGATGGCCACATTGCGGATGAACAGCGTGGGCAGCACCAGACCCCATGTCAGGGCTACATGCACCGGCCACACCTTGACAAGGCTGCGGTAGTCGATGCAGGAGAGCAGCAGCGCGATCACGATGCCAAGCACCGCCGCACCGGCCTGCACCAGCGCGCGGCGGTAATCGCCGATGCCGGTAATGGCACCAGTGATCTCGTCCGTGGCAAAGCCGTTGCCCTGCTTTGCGGCCCAGGAGGCAAGAGCCACCACCGCCATGGTGCTGCTGAAGATGCACAGCAGCAGATAGATCTTATCCGTTCGTTTAAAATATTGTCGAATGCTTTCCAAGAAAGCACCACCTTTCGTTCCCAGATGCACACCGGGTTTTGCCGCTGCAGCGGGCAATACCAACCCAATTTATCCTATTATACACAGCTTGCACACCGTTTGCAATCCACCGGGTGTGACAGCTTTGCAAAATCCGCACGAATGCTTGACAAAGCAGACCGCACCATCTACAATGAAGGTGCAGCAGAAAGCTCCTTTGCAGAGCGTCTGCCGCGCAAAGAAAATGGCAGGAAGATGCCTGCTGGAAAAGGGCGGCGTGCCGCATTGGGCGGCAGATATGCCCGGAGGAAATGGGAATGGAACACGATATGCTCCGCCGTTTTGGGTGTGCACTGTGCGTTCTGGCTTTCGCGCTCACAGCGCTGCCCACAGCGGCTTTTGCACAGCAGCCGGAAGAACAGGCGGCTGTGCAGCAGAGCCTTTCGGCCACAGATGTGCGCGAGATGCAGCAGGCAGATGCTGCTGTGACCGCACTGACCGGAGGCAGCGACTATGCACAGATGACCGAGGACGAGCGCACAGATGCTGCTTTGCAGCAGCTGGATGCGCTGACCGCACAGGGCCTTGTGAAGCAGGGGTCTGTCTACACCGATGCCGAAAACGGCATGATCAGCTTTACCTACAGCTGCGGCGCGCTGGGCGGCATCTTGCTTACCGACCCGGAGGAGGAGAACACCGCAGCCCTGCCGGAGCTGGACGAGAGCCAGCTGCAGGAGCTGGCAGAGAACAAGCGGGTGGGCACGGCGGCGATCTATTATGCGTTTGACAACACGATCAACAGCACCCGCTACCCGTATTATGCCTACATGCAGACCTATTGGGATTCGGTGGGCCTGCAGACGGATCTGGATACCACCGTTACCGTATCCGACCTGCGCAGGATGGGCCGTTACGACCTGTGCATCCTGAGCACCCACGGCGCGTACTACACCTATGAATACGGCTGGCTGTTCAAAAAGACCGCCACGGAACCGCTGATCCTGCTGACCGAGAGATCGGATTTCTGGAGCGATCTGCGCTATGGCTTTGACCTGCTGGCCCACCGTGTGATCAAGGTGAACGGCATGTATGCCGTCAACGGCGATTTCTTCCGCAGTGCCTACCGCGGCAATGGCATCGTGCTCAGCGAGACCTGCGAGTTCTACGGCAAGAACGGCCATGTGGACACCTCTATGGCAGACGGCCTGCTGGCAGGCGGTGCCAAGGCGGTGATGGGCTATGTGAACAATGTCTACTCGGTGTATTCACGCAGTATGCTGTGGGCCGCTGTAAACCGGATGATCGAGGGCGAAACGCTGGAACAGGCCGTGGACTATGCCAAGAGCATCTACGGCACCGATGATATCATCTGGTACAACGAGCAGGGCGGCAGACGGTCCCATGCGGCGGCATCCTATGCGATGCTCAGCGGAGACCGAAGCGCTGCACTGCCCAACCCCTACACGGCAGCGGATGTGGATGCGGCGGCGTAAGCAACACACGGCATTGCACTTTTGCACAAAGTATATTATACTAAAGGACGGCAGAGCATTCTGCCGTCCCTTTTGCTTTATAAAATGAGGTAAGCTTCATGTCAGAATATATCACCCACTCCCGCGCCGAGACGGTGGCGCTGGGTGCCCGTATGGCCGCAGTGCTGGCACCGGGTTCGCTGGTTGCGTTCACCGGCGGGCTGGGCGCGGGCAAGACCGCTTTTACCGAGGGCCTTGCCGAGGGCCTTGGCTGCACCGACCCGGTGTCCAGCCCAACCTTTGCCATTGTGAACTACTACCGCGGCCCAAAGCCGCTGGCGCACTTTGACCTGTACCGTATTTCCACTGAGAACGACCTGTGTGCTGCAGGCTTTTACGATTATTTGGATCAGGGGGCCATTGTAGCAGCAGAGTGGAGCGAGAACTTTGCAGACCTGCTGGCACTGGAAAACCCCATCCGGGTGGATATCCAGCGCGTGGACGAAAATACCCGCAGGATCACCATTGAGGGGGTAACGCTATGAACATCTTAGCTGTGGATACAGCGGGCAAAACGGCTGGTGTGGCTCTTTTGCAGGATGACCGTCTGCTGTACGAAGTGTATCTGGACGCAGGCATGACCCACAGCGAAACGCTGATGCCCATGATCGACACCTGCCTGAAGATGTGCGGCATGACCTGTGCAGATATTGACTTGTACGGTGTCAACGCAGGCCCCGGCAGTTTTACCGGGCTGCGCATCGGTCTGGCGGCGGTCAAGGGTCTGGCCTTCCCGCGGGAAACGCTGTGCGCACCGGTCTCCACGCTGGAAGCACTGGCCGCAGCCCACACGGGCGAGGGCACCGTGCTGTGCGCACTGGATGCCCGCCGTGCGCAGGTATACAGTGCCGCGTTCGACCTTGCCACCCACAGCCGCCTGCTGGAAGACGATGCCCGGGCGGTGGCAGATCTGGCCGATTTTGTAGAAAATTGCAAAAAGCCCCTGTTTTTTGTTGGTGATGGCGCATCTCTGTGCTATAATAAATACGGCAGTGTGCCGGGCGTGCTGCAGGCACCTGCGGCCCTGCGCGGCGGGCGTGCTGCTGCAGTAGCCCTTGTGGCAAAGCAGATGGCCGAAGCCGGAAAGGCTGTGCTGCCGGAGGCTCTGCTGCCGGACTACCACCGCCTGAGTCAGGCCGAGAGGGAGCGCGCAGAGCGCCTTGCAGCAGAAGCTGCAGCCAATGCCGCCCAAAACAAGGAGCAGGCATAAAACCCTGCGTGACTGAGAGAAAGGAACATTTCCATGGCAAAACCCATTGCACTGGCCGCTGACCACGGCGGATTTGAACTGAAAGAAGCTGTCAAGGCGCATCTGAAGGAGCTGGGGCTGGAATACATCGATTTTGGCACCCATAGCACCGACAGCGTGGATTACCCCGATATGGCCGTGCCCGCCTGCGATGCAGTTGTGAGCGGCGAGTGCAGCAAGGCACTGCTGTTCTGCGGCACCGGCGTGGGCATCAGCATGGCAGCAAACAAGATCAAGGGCATTCGTGCCTGCTGCTGCTCTGACAGCTTCAGCTGCGAGTATACCCGCCGCCACAACGACGCCAATGCTCTGTGCATGGGCGGCCGCGTGGTCGGCCCCGGCCTTGCCTGCCAGCTGGTGGATCTCTTCCTGAACACCGAGTTTGAAGGCGGCCGCCATCAGCGCCGCATCGACAAGCTGACCGCATTGGAGAACCGCTGATCATGGCGAAGCGTATGCGGAGCTGTTTTAAATCGTAATCTTGGACCCGATAGAGTTATCTATTTAAAATAAGGAGCGTGTTTTTATGACCCCGATGATCGTTGAGCATCCGCTGCTGCAGCACAAGCTGAGCATTCTGCGCAACAAGCAGACCGGCACCAAGGAGTTCCGTGACCTCGTTGGCGAGATCGCGACCCTGCTGTGCTACGAAGCGACCCGTGACCTGCCTCTGGAAGAGGTGGAGATCGAAACACCCATCACCATGGCAAAGACCAAGGTGCTGGCTGGCCGCAAGCTGGCTCTGGTGCCCATCCTGCGCGCAGGCATGGGTATGCTGGACGGTATGCTGACCCTGCTGCCCGCCGCTAAGGTCGGCTTCATCGGCCTGTACCGCGACGAGGAGACCCTGCAGCCTGTGGAGTACTTCTGCAAGCTGCCGCAGGATATCGCAGAGCGCGATGTTCTGGTTCTGGACCCGATGCTGGCTACCGGCGGCAGCGCCATTGATGCCATCACCCAGATCAAGAAGCATGGCGCAAAGCGCATCAAGTTCATCGGCCTGATCGCCGCTCCGGAAGGCATCAAGGCCCTGCACGAGGCACACCCTGATGTGGACATCTACCTCGGCGCAGAGGATGACCACCTGAACGAGAACGGCTACATCGTTCCCGGTCTGGGCGACGCAGGCGACCGCATCTACGGCACCAAGTAAATTTGATTGCACACATAACATAAAAGGAGCGGCTCCGCGCGGAGCCGCTCCTTTTGTGTTGTATGAAACCCTCTCAGTCAAAGCCTGATGGCTTTGCCAGCTCTCCCGAAAGGGAGAGCTTTTTGCATCTGACGGAAAGCACCGATAAAGCTCCCCCTTCGGGGGAGCTGTCACCGAAGGTGACTGAGAGGGTTCGTCTTTTTCAGATCTCGGCCAGAATGGCATCGCCCATGGCGGTGCAGCCAAGGCAGGTGCAGCCCTCGCTCATGTTGTCGGCGGTGCGCAGGCCCTTGTCCAGCACTTTGTTCACGGCGGTCTCAATGGCATCGGCCTCCTCGGCCATGCCGAAGGAGTAGCGCAGCATCATGGCGGCAGACAGGATGCAGGCGGTGGGGTTCACGATGTCCTTGCCCGCAATATCGGGGGCCGAGCCGTGGATGGGCTCATACAGGCCGCGGGTGCCGTCGCCCAGAGAGGAGGACGGGATCATGCCGATGGAGCCGGTGATCATGGAAGCCTCGTCCGACAGGATGTCGCCGAACATGTTCTCGGTAACGATCACGTCGAACTGGGCGGGGTTCTTGACGATCTGCATGGCGCAGTTGTCCACGAACATCTCGCTGTATTCCACATCCGGGTATTCGGCCTGCAGGCGGTGCATCACGCTTCTCCACAGACGGCTGGTGTCCAAAACGTTTGCCTTGTCCACGCAGCACAGTTTCTTGCGGCGCTTGCGTGCGGTCTCAAAGCCGATGCGGCCGATGCGCTCGATCTCGTGCTCCGCGTAGGGCATGGAGTCGATGGCCTGCTTCTCGCCGCTGGCAAGGGTGTGGGTCTCGTGATTGCCAAAGTATACGCCGCCGATCAGCTCACGCACGATGATGAAATCGATGCCCTGTGCCACGATCTCGGGCTTCAAGGGACTGGCAGGAGCCAGCTGCGGCCAGATCTTGGCCGGGCGGTTGTTGGAGTACAGGCCCATGCCTGCACGCAGACGCAGCAGGCCCTTCTCCGGGCGCTGCTCACCGGGCAGACCCTCCCACTTGGGGCCGCCCACGGCACCCAGCAGGACGCTGTCCGCAGCAAGGCACTTGTCCAGTTCGTGCTGGGGCAGCGGGTCGCCGTACTTGTCAATGGCTTCGCCGCCCATGGCAGCGTCGGTGTAGTGGAAGGTGTGGCCGTACTTTTCGGCCACCTTGTCAAGCACACGGATGGTCTGCTTGACGATCTCCGGGCTGGAGCAGTCGCCCCAGATGACAGCAATGTTTTTTTCCATTGGAAACTCCTTCTATCGGTTTGAACCCTCTCAGTCAATGCCTGCGGCATTGCCAGCTCCCCCGAAGGGGGAGCTTTTCAGGCGGGTAAGATATTGTTCGTTGTTTATCCTAGAAGAAAATACATTCGGGAAGATGGCAAAAAGCTCGCCCTTTGGGAGAGCTGGCGCGAAGCGCCTGAGAGGGTTACTGCTGCTTCGCCTTGATGGACTTCATCAGTCCACCGGCGGAGATGATCTCCTGAATGAACGGCGGGAAGGGCTCGGCGTGGAACACCTTGCCGTTGGTCTCGTCGGTAATGACACCGGTGTCAAAGTCCACGCTCACGGTGTCGCCCGCATTGATGGCATCCACAGCCTCCGGGCACTCCATGATGGGCAGACCGATGTTGATGCTGTTGCGGTAGAAGATGCGGGCAAAGCTCTTGGCGATCACGACCGAGATGCCGGCGGTCTTGATGCACAGCGGTGCGTGCTCACGGGAGGAGCCGCAGCCGAAGTTCCAGCCGCCCACCATGATGTCGCCGTCCTTCACCTTCTTGACGAAGTCCTTGTCGATGTCCTCCATGCAGTGGCTGGCCAGCTCTTTGGCATCCTGCGTGTTCAGGTGGCGGGCCGGGATGATGACATCGGTGTCCACGTTATCCGGGTATTTGAAAACAGAACCTTTTGCGTTCATTGTTGTGCTCCTTTCCGATCAGACCGTGCGGGGGTCGGTGATGCAGCCGGTCAGTGCGCTGGCGGCGGCAGTGGCGGGAGAAGCAAGGTAGACCTCGCTCTTCACATGGCCCATGCGGCCCACAAAGTTGCGGTTGGTGGTGGAAACGCAGCGCTCGCCCTCGGCCAGAATGCCCATGTAGCCGCCCAGGCAGGGGCCGCAGGTGGGGGTGGACACGATGCAGCCTGCATCAATAAAGGCAGTGGTCCAGCCGCGCAGGATGCATTCCTTGTAAACGGCCATGGTGGCGGGGATGATGATGCCGCGCACGCCCTTGGCAATGTGCTTGCCCTTGAGCACGTTGTAGGCGGCTTCCATGTCCTCCAGACGGCCGTTGGTGCAGCTGCCGATGACCACCTGGTCAATTTTGATCTCCTTGCCCTCGCTGGCAAGGTGGGTGTTCTCCGGCAGGTGCGGGTAGCTGACGGTGGGCTCCAGAGCGGACAGGTCGATCTCAATGGTCTTTTCGTATTCGGCATCCGGGTCGGCTTCGTAATACACCGGCTCACGCTGGCTGCGGCCCTTGAGGTAGGCTTTGGTCACCTCGTCCACCGGGAAGATGCCGTTCTTGGCACCGGCCTCGATGGCCATGTTGCAGATGCACAGGCGGTCGTCCATGGTCAGGGAGGCAACGCCGGGGCCGGTGAACTCCATGCTCTTGTACAGGGCACCGTCCACACCGATCATGCCGATGATGTGCAGGATCAGGTCCTTGCCGGACACGCGGGGGCTGAACTTGCCCTTGAGCACAAACTTGATGGCAGAGGGCACCTTGAACCATGCCATGCCAGTGGCCATACCGGCGGCCATGTCGGTGGAGCCAACGCCGGTGGAGAAGGCACCCAGT
>ENA-OQKO01000506-OQKO01000506.1-human-gut-metagenome-genome-assembly--contig:-NODE-506-length-36959-cov-4.945591_pt1 | contig 36959 bp, 33 predicted proteins | sample MGYA00242777_ERZ504796 | MGnify/ENA primary metagenome ERZ504796 (study PRJEB26092, sample SAMD00036404) | human gut metagenome | host: Homo sapiens | study: EMG produced TPA metagenomics assembly of... | reverse complement strand
CTTGAGGGGCCTGCCACGAGACAGGAATGCAGTTGGCAGACCCATTCGTGGCCCCTTAAGGGGCTTTGCTAGTGTTATGCCCTTCTAGGGCTTACTCAAGCCACCGGCTCAGCCGGTGGTTTTGACTTGTACGCCACTTGCACGGTTTCTGCACGGTTTTTGCACGGTCCGCATTTTTCGTGTCAGATGGAGTACGTCCGTGAATTACTCTGCAATTCGTGCTATTTTTTGCAATTCAGGTCAGCAAAGCCAAGCGGAGCTGCGCTTTTACAGAGGGGTCTGCGTCCTTCAGAAGCTCCAGCAGAGCCGTCATGGAGATGGTGGGCTCTGCTTCAACCGGGGCAGCCTGCACAAGTGTTGCTCCCGGCTTGTAGAAGCCTTCCTCGAACCTTTTACCCAGCTTTTTGCGGGAATCCTGCTGGATGTGCGCATAGGTGTTGACCAGCAGGTTTGCGCTGGCATGACCTGTTGTTCCCTGAACGGCTTTCACATCACCGCCGGAGATCATCAGTTGGTAGGTGGCACTGGAATGCCGCAGGCCGTGAAACACGATGCGGGTGAACTCCGGGTGCTCGTCCTGCCACTTGATGAACTTTTTGCGGATGAGGATCGGCTCCACCGCCAGACCATTGGGCAAGCGCAGGAGCATCCCACTGTTGCGGTATCTGCCGTCCATGTCGGCTTCGTCCATTTCCAGACACTTGAACCAGTGCTTCAGTTCTTCTTTCAGCGCTTCCGTCATGAAAATCGTGCGACAGGAAGATGCTGTTTTGGTCTTTTTCAGAACCAGTGCGGAGCTGCTGCCCTCACGCTTGTCCTCAAACTCCCGGAGAATGCAGTCTTTTCCTGTTTTAAAGGCATCATAAGCACCTTCAATCGCAGCGATGTGGATGGAATGATCCGCAGGTGCTTTGCGATAATAGCGGGCATCAACGGATTGTTTCAGGGCTTTTTGATCACTTTCGGTCAATGCCCTTTTGTGTCCTTGCATTTTTTTGGAAATGCCGATCAGAAATCGGCTTCCGTCGTCATCAAAAGATTCGCCTTTCATGGAAGGGCTTTTTGTAAGGGAAGTAAGCTGCTTATCTCGCTCGCTTTTCGGCTTGCGAAGTTCTGCAACGATTTCCGATCGCTGTTCCTTCGGAGCCTTAGCGATGGCACAGATCTCACGGTCAGCAGCTTTGATTTTCCCGTTTAGAATTTCCTCCCGGGCACCGGGTGCTGCTTCATCGGCAGCCTCCACGCCGTTCATGTACTTTTCGGCCCGCTGCACATAACCCTCGCTGGTGCCGGTCTCGTTTGCGATCCGCTGCCGGGTAACATGGCTGCCGGATTTGTTTTGGCAGGGATCATTTTGATTCGTGGCATTTTTCTTGGCGAATGTGTACTGATTGCCGCGGTTTTGAAAGACCTGTTTTTCCGCTTCATACCGCGTTCCAATCAGATACTTTCTACGCTCAGGTGTCAGGTTACGCCGCCCAAGCTGATGATTGCAGATCCAGATCAGAGCCTCCTGACGGCTGGAAAACTCCATTTCTTTGATCTCATATTCGATAAACGAATGCTTCCGCAGGATGTTGTAGCGGTTATGCCTGTCCAGAATGGTTTTGTTCCACACAATGATCGGGTCTGTGAGCTTTCTGTCCCGAATCATGTTCATTTCAAGCTGCTGGAGCTCCTCAAAACTCAGCGGCAAAATTTGAGCGGAAAACTCGGGGTCTATTTTGAGACTGCTTAGTTTTAGCATATTGTTCGCCTCCTTTGACAACAGTGTACCGGTTTCCGCAGCAAAAGTTTATGGACTTGTAGTCCAAGTTGCCCACCCTCTTAGTCCATGCGTTGTACACAATGATGCAAAAAAATCCGAGCCAATTCTACGATGCTATAGTGTCATGTGGGTCAGATCAGGGAAACGGTGAAATCTGATAAGCTCCAAAAGAATGTTATTTTTAATTATGACGGACAAATTTGTAAAAAGCACTTGACATTGATAATCAAAGCAGAGTATACTTAACTCAGTGACAGAGTGAAATCCGCTCTGGCTTTCTTTTTCAAAAGTTTTTGTTCTTTATTGCACGTGACAACCGAGGTGTGAAATGAATCTTGGAGAAATTGCAGATATCCGTAGCGGACTTGTCCTTTCTCGAAAACAGGCAAGAGCTGACTCCCCGCAGGCGATACGATACCACCAACTTAGTCTACGGGCGGTAAAAACGGAAGGTGAGATTGATCCTGCTGAATTGGAGCCGTACTTTGCGAAAGAACCATTGTCCATGGACTATCTGACGCAGCCAAATGACATTGTAGTGCGCTTGACTGCCCCCTACACAGCAGTTTTGATTGATGACACCACACGCAACTTGGTGATCACGTCGAATTTTGTGGTAATTCGCATTCGGGGAACAGAGCTTGTGCCGGGGTATCTTTATTGGTATCTGAACACGCCGAAGGCAAAAAGGCAGATCTATCAAAATACCACCAAAAGTATGATCAGCTCCGTAAACGCAAGGTATTTTTGCCGCTTGGAGCTTCAGCTGCCATCGCCGGAACTACAACGCCAGATGGAAGCGCTTCGCTTGCTGGCACAGCAGGAACTACGCCTTCTGCGTAAGTTGGAAGTTGAAAAGCGAAGCTGCTATGAGGCGATGCTGGAACAAATGAATCACGCACAGAGGAAAGGATAAACGACTATGACGACAAAATCGGAAATCGAACGCGTTCTTTGGAACGCCTGCGACAGCTTTCGCGGTAAAATTGACAGTTCCCGTTATAAGGACTACATTCTTTCCATGCTGTTCGTAAAATATCTGAGCGACGTTTCGGAGGAAAAGCGAGAGCAATACCGGGAGCAATACGACGGTGATGAACGCCGTGTAGAGCGTGCCATGAGCCGTGAGCGTTTTAAGCTGGATGATACATCTACGTTTGGGTACCTTTATAAAAATCGCCATGATTCCGAAATCGGGCTGAAGATCAACACGGCACTGGCCTCTATTGAAGATCATAACAGCAGCAAGCTTCGGAACGTGTTTCGCTCCATCGATTTCAACTCCAATGTGGACTTTGGTACAGACATCAAGGCAAAAAATGCAACCCTCTGCAACCTGCTGGAAGACTTCCACGGACTTGACCTGCGTTCTTCTGCGCTGGACGGTTCTGACATTATCGGTGACGCCTACGAATATATGATCGGCAACTTTGCTTCGGACGCCGGCAAGAAGGGCGGAGAGTTCTTTACGCCGAGCAAGGTCTCCGAGCTGGCAGCGGCATTGGTGGATCCGCAGGAAAATGACCGTATCTATGACCCGACCTGCGGCAGCGGTGGTCTCCTGCTCAAGGCGTGCAAGCGCGTGTCGGACGGAAAAGTGGCAGTTTACGGTCAGGAATTAAACGCACAGACATGGGCTCTGTGCAAGATGAATATGTTCCTGCACGAGGTAGACGATGCCCGCATCTGGCAGGGCGATACCCTGAGCAATCCGCAGAACATCGAAAACGATAATCTGATGTTGTTCCAGTGCATTGTAGCAAACCCGCCATTCAGTTTGGACAAATGGGACAGCGGCTTTCTTTCCAATGCGGTTCTGGATGCCAAGGGAAAAAAGCCGGAAAAAATGAACGCTTCTCTGGACCCATGGGGGCGCTTTGATTGGGGCGTTCCGCCATCTTCCAAGGGTGATTATGCTTTTGTTCTGCACATGCTCAACAGCCTTGACCGCAGCCATGGCCGAATGGCTGTTGTGCTGCCCCACGGTGTACTGTTCCGCGGTGCGAGCGAGGGCAAAATTCGCCGCCAGATTGTTGAACACAATCTTCTGGATGCTGTGATTGGTCTGCCTGCCAACCTGTTTTACGGCACGGGTATTCCGGCCTGCATTCTGGTGTTCCGCAAGGATCGCATTAGCCGAGGTGTCGATAATGTTCTGTTCATCGACGCTTCCGCAGAGGGCAACTTCGAGAAAGGCAAGAATCAGAACCTTCTGCGAGACACGGACATCCAGAAAATTGTGGATGCCTATAAAAAGCGTGAAACCATGCCAAAATACAGCTATCGTGCAACGCTGGATGAAATCCGGGAGAACGACTACAATCTGAACATTCCTCGCTATGTGGATACTTTTGAAGAGGAAGACCCGGTAGATATTCAGGCGGTGAAGAAAAATATTGCGGATATCGAAGCTGAGCTGGCACAGGTACAGGAGCAGATGAAAAAGTATTTGGATGAGCTGGGGCTGTAATGGATACATTAATTTGAAAAAGGACAAAGTAAATGAAAAATTTCTTCAAAAACTACGATGCGAGCCATATTCATTTTTCGCAATCGGATGGAATCAAAGTGCGATCTATTAAGTGTGGATACTGTGAAAACACTGTTGCTCCAAATAGTGGATTTAACATGATTTATCGTGCGGATGATGCGCCATCCTACCATGGAACATGTTTGGCTACAATTTATGAATGTCCATTATGTGGCTGCCCCACAATCTTTTATACTGAAACCGAGGAAACTATTCCAGGAGAGCTTTGGGGAAGAACTATCAAGAATCTTCCGGATAGTATAGCGAAACTGTATGATGAATGCCGCACTTGTTATGCGAATCAATGTTATACAGCTTCGCAGATGATTGCGAGAACACTGCTGATGCATATTGCCGTGGAACAAGGGTCTGTTGAAGGACTTTCGTTTGCCAAGTATGTGAACTATTTGGAGGAGCGCAACTTTATTCCACCAAACGGAAAAAAGTGGGTAGACTATATCCGAAAAACAGGTAATGTTGCCAATCATGAAATTGTCATAAAGGAGAAAGAAGAGACCAAAAGGGTTATAACATTTTTATCATCACTTTTAATGTTTATCTATGAGTTGCCGAATGAGCTTGAGGAATAAACGAATCGCTATATTAAATGATTCTACCAAATATGGAAGGCTGACAATCATGCAACAACCTATAGTACATACTTACTCGCTCGGTGAACTTTACACGGAACGAAAAGAAAAGGGCGACCCATCGCTTCCAATTTTAACGGTTTCCATTCACGCAGGAGTTTCCGAAGGTGAATTGGACGAAGATAAGCTTGGAAAAAAGGTAAAACGAATCGCCGATAAAACTCAGTATAAGACTGCCCGCAAGGGGGATCTTGTTTTCAACATGATGCGTGCATGGCAAGGAGCCATTGGCGTTGTAAGGTCGGATGGTCTTGTAAGTCCAGCGTATATCGTGGCAAAACCTAATGAAAAAATATGGCCGGAGTACATGGACTACTGCATGAAAACGCCCCGAATGATCCATGCAATCCATCGACAGTCTTACGGTGTCACCGATTTTCGGCTTCGCTTGTATTGGGATTCGTTTACGCCCATCACTTGTCAGCTGCCTACCCTTCCCGAGCAGCAAAAGATTGCTGCCATCCTCTCCACACAGGACAAAGTGATCGAACTGAAAGAAAAGCTCCTTGCTCAAAAACAGCAGCAAAAAAAATATCTGATGCAACAGTTGTTGACAGGGAAAAAGCGGCTGCCAGGGTTTGATAGAAAGTGGAATTATGTAAAGGCAAATGAAATTTTCAAGAGCATTGTAGATAAAAGCCATGATGGTAAACTAGAAGTTCTTTCCTCAACGCAAGACAAGGGTATTGTCCCGCGCAGTCAAGTTGATATCGATATAAAATATAATGAAAACTCGCTATCAACCTATAAAAAAGTTTGTGAGGGAGATTTTGTTATTAGTCTTCGTTCGTTTCAAGGTGGAATTGAATATTCCAATTATGCAGGAATCGTGAGTCCGGCATACACAGTATTGCGCGCAATTGTTAAAATTGATAATGGCTATTATAAGCAATTTTTCAAGAGTTCAAATTACATTAAACGGTTAAATGTTGCTGTTTATGGTATTCGTGATGGAAAACAAATCAGCTATGATGATTTTGGACAGATTAAAATTCCAGTCCCTCCTATTGAGGAACAACGAGAAGTAGCGAAAGTACTAAGCACCGCTGACCATGAAATTGATCTGCTCCAAAAGTCTATTGAGGCTGAGAAGCAGAAGAAAAAAGCGCTGATGCAGTTGTTGCTAACGGGGAAAGTGAGAGTGAAAATATGAAAGGGACTATTACAGATGATTTGGCTCTGGATTATCTAAAAAATTCGTTTACATCGGAGGATGTAGACGAATTTCAAAATATTTCTGCGAAATACGGATTTTCACTTTTTGCGCACGAACATAAGCCTCAATTCATCAATGGCCCAGAAATTTGGTTTCCGCAGATTGCAGTGATTCTTTCGCACGAAGTTATGCAAAGCATCGTTTGCGGGTTGGCAACAAATGCACTTTATGACTGGTTGAAAGTACTGTTGTTATCTATTCAGATAAAATTAAAAGCAAATTTAAAGAATCGCCCATTTTATCATGTTTCCAATGGTGAAATGAAAGAGACAACTCCTTCCGTTCACATTGTTATTGAACAAAATCACATAGATCTTCCAGTGGACATGGATCAAGAGAAATTTGAATATTGCATTGATAAAGCCATGGAAACTGTGAGGCAACTGAATGAATGTAAAAAAACATACTGTATATGGGACGAAAATGCGAAAACATTTAAAACGTTCTCGTATGAAGAATCATTGAAAATGAATTTTTCTCAAAAAGAGTCGTCTGAACAATAAGGAGGTCACCATGAACCTCGATAAATCCATTTACGCCGAAGCCAACATCAGCAAAAAGCCTGCGCTGGAACTGCTGCAGGCCATGGGGTATACATATCTCTCCCCGGAAGAATGCCGTCAGCAGCGCGGAAGTGGCTACCGGGTGCTGTTGCGGGATGTGCTACGCGGTCAGCTGCGGAAACTGAACCGCTATACCTATGGCGGTGTGGAAAATGAATTTTCGGCAGTTAACATTGAGCACGCCATGGATGATCTGGAAATACCGCTGACGGACGGCCTTGTGCGCACCAGCGAGAAAATCTATGATGCGCTTATGCTGGGCAAAAGCTATCCCGAAACTGTAGGCGAAGGAAGGCTGCTGAACTTCAACTTGAAGTACATTGACTGGGAGGACCCGACGCAGAACCTTTACCATGTCACGGAAGAATTTACGGTGGAAAGCGCCGATGGACAGCATGATGCCCGCCCGGACATCGTGCTGTTTGTCAATGGAATTCCGTTTGCGGTGATTGAGTGCAAGGCTCCGGATATCCCGGTGGAACAGGCCATTGAGCAAACCTGCCGTAACCAGCAGCCTCACTATATCCCCCAGCTTTATGCGTTTGCGCAGATCGTAATGGCGACCAATAAAAACGAGGTACGCTATGCAACAACGGGAACACCGAAAAAGTTTTGGAGCATCTGGAAAGAGCAAGATGCAGATTTCCTGAACCGGAAAATGGCTCAGCTGATCCCGAATCGGACATCAACGGTGCAGGATAAAGATATTGTTTCCCTGTTTACACCGGTCCGTTTGTTGGAACTGACAAAGTATTTCGTGCTGTTTGACTACAATGTGAAAAAGATCTGCCGATATCAGCAATATTTTGCGGTGAAGGAAATTCTGCACACAGTCAAACAGCGTGATGAAAAAGGAAATCGGTGCGGCGGTGTGATCTGGCATACACAGGGCAGCGGAAAAAGTCTGACCATGGTGATGGTGGCGAAATATTTGCTGCTGGAGCTGCAGGCAGACCGTCCGCGCGTAGTGATCGTCACCGACCGAAAAGAGCTGGACAAGCAAATCACAGCGACATTCGCGCACACGCGGCTTCGTCCTGCGCGTGCTACCAACGGGCGGCATCTGCTGGGATTGGTTACGGATGAGCGGGTGGACATCGTCACAAGCATCATCAACAAATTCAGCACTGCCGAGCGACTGGACGGTTACAACAAATCTCGGGACATCTTTGTTCTTGTGGACGAAAGCCACCGCTCCAATTACGGCAAAATGTCACATAAAATGAGGACGGTTTTTCCGAACGCCTGCTATATCGGCTTTACGGGAACGCCCTTGATGAAGAGCGAGAAAAACACCTTGAAAAAGTTTGGCGGACTGATTCATAAGTATACGATTCAGGACGGTGTAGCCGATGGTGCAATTGTTCCACTGATCTATGAAGGCCGCTTTGTGGAGCAGAAAGTTGACGAAAAGAACATCGACCTATGGTTTCAGCAAACAACAAAACGCCTGACGGAATCACAGCGGGATGATCTCGCCCGGAAATGGAGCAGCATCCGACGGCTGACCTCTACGGATGCACGCATCAAACGGATCGCTTTGGACATCAACGAGGACTTTTGCCGAACCTATAAAAATACAGGCTTCAAGGGAATGGTCGCCACCAATTACAAGCGGGATGCCGTTCGGTATCTGGAATGCTTTGAGCAATTTGGCGATCTGAACTGCGCTGTCGTGATCTCGGCCCCGGATCTGCGCGAGAGCGTGGATGATGCAGATGAAGGAGCAGACGACAAGGTAGTTGCCTACTGGAATCGGATGATGCAGCGCTATGGCAGTGCCGATGATTATGAAGAAGCAATCAAGGCACAGTATCATGCCGGAGAATTGGATCTTGTGATCGTGTGCAGCAAATGGCTTACCGGCTTTGATGAGCCGCTCTGCCAAGTGCTTTACTTGGACAAAGAACTTAAGGAGCACGGTTTGCTTCAGGCCATTGCCCGCACAAACCGCCTGTGCGAGGGCAAAATCTATGGAATGATCGTGGATTACCGGGGCCTGATCAAAAAATTGGATGAGGCAATGGAACTTTACAGTGGTGCCGGGCTGGAAAACTTTGATGGGCACGATCTGAAAGGCGTTGTGGTGGATGTGCTCTCTGCGATTGGAACGGTACGCAGCGACTATTCTGCACTGATGGAGCTGTTTTCGGCTGTTTCCGGTCTGACACTTGCCGGAACCGATGCAGAGGCGGTAGAGGTTTTCTTAGCGGATAATTCGAAGCGGGAAGAGTTTTACAAACGGCTGTGTAACTTTGGCCGCTCCTTGAATCTTGTTCTGAATTCTGAAAAAACCTATGAGGCGCTGGCAGTGGAAGAGCGGGAAAAATATATCAAAGCATTTGGCTTTTTCTCTGCGGTACGGCGCAGTGTGAAACCTCGTTATGGGGATTCAATTGACAATCGGGAATACGAACCACTGATGCAAAACCTGCTGGACGTACACCTTTCAGTAGAGGGTCTGAAGCGAATCACCGAGCCGGTAGACATTCTGGACAGAGATGCGTTTGAAAAGGAATTAAACGAGTTAGGCTCACTGCGTGCCAAAGCTGATGCGATTCGCACACGGCTCGCCAAGAGTATCAATACGAAGTATCAGGAGAACCCAGCATACTATGAAAATTTTTCCAAGCGCATCAAGGAAGTGCTGGAACTGTATAAAGCCCGAACGATAACGGAGGCGGAATATCTGGCCAAGATGCAGGATATTTTGGAAGATTACCGCACGGGAAAAAGCGCTATCGCATACCCGGACCGCATCCGATCCAATGTCCATGCACAGGCATTCTATGGTGTGCTGACAGCGATTTTCTCCAACGAAAAATTGTCTGTGGAGCCAGACTTTGCCGCCGAGATGGCACTGGATATTACGACAATCATCGAAAAACATAGCCAGGTAGACTGGACCCATAACCTGACGATCCATGATCGAATCTCGCAGGATATTGATGATCTGTTTTACCGTTATCAAAAAGAAAGGGGCCTGGTACTTTCTTTTGATGTGATTGACATGATTATTGAAAATGTTAAAACAGTTGCGTTGCGGAGGTTTGCATGATACAGATTTGTGCGGTTGAGACGGAGCATGGTTGTATCTGCTATCAGCTAGAACGAAAGAACGTACGCAATATCAATCTTCGGATTCGGACAGATGCCTCTGTTTATGTTTCTGCTCCGAAAGATGTCTCGGAAAGTGTTGTTACACAATTTGTGAAACGACGCAGCCGTTACATTGCTGAGGCACAGCAGCAATTTCGAGAATTCCGACAGTACGCACCGCAGCCCCGGCATTATGTCAGTGGGGAAAGTTTTTCCGTGTTGGGGCGCAGTCTGCGTCTGCGGGTAGAGCAAGGAAAAAAGGACGATATACGTTCCGATGGCGTTTATCTCTATCTTACCGTAAAAGACACAGAAGATCAGAAACAAAAAAAGCGTCTTGTTGACCGTTATCTGAATAAGATGTGTCGCGAAATATTTCAGCAGACAGTGGATCAGCTTTATCCGATATTTCGAAAATACGGTGTGCCATCTCCACGAATCCATATTCGATCGATGGATACTCGCTGGGGATCTTGTCTTCCGCAGAAGGCTATCATTACATTGAACCAGCACTTGCTCGAAATGCCCGTCAGTTGTATTGAATATGTAGTATTGCACGAGTTTTGTCATTTTCTATACCCAAACCACTCGAAGGATTTTTATGCGATCCTGACAACACTCATGCCCGATTGGCAGCAACGCAAAAAATTGTTAGACAAAAATGCACAGTTTGAATGGAGTCCAAAATATGAAACGTTTTGTGGCGGTGAAAGCTGAAAGGTACACGACCAGCAAGCAGTGTCTTCGTATATACAAAGACCATTTTGCGTTGCAAAATGCTTGTTGGGAAATCCCAAACCCTTTCAAATCTGCACCGTCCCGGCGCAGGCTGCGCGATGGAATCGCTGAATAGCACAAAGGCATGTTGGAGTCCAGATGTAAAGAAAAAACGGCAAAGCAGATAAAATCCACTTTACCGTCTCAAAAAATATTCTATTACGCTGTGATTGCGTTGGCGTTGACCTGCTTACAGCACTGACGATATCCGCTTCACCTTCAAGAACGGTCAAGAAATCAAGGTATAAAAGAACCGCCCCACCATCGGATTTACTCCGGTAGTGAGGCGGTTTTTCTGTGATATTATTCGGATTGCGTTGTTTTCAAAAATTCATCATAACTCTTCTGAAGTCTCTTATTTAAGTCATCATCGAAATATTGTTGAAGCTCTTTTTTATGGGTAGGAACATATTCATCCACCCAATTTTCCAAACACGCTGTCACATTCACTAAAAGCTCATTCAGATGCATATGGTAGGACCCTTCATGCGGCTGAGCCTCCTTTAGATAATTACTCTCCATCATCGCTCTCCAAGTATCGACAAATGTATCTGAATTGTCCATTTTTTTAGCCGCCAGATTGATTGCCTTTACTTGGTCCTGTGCAATTCTGTACTGTCCCAATTCATAGCACATTTGATGGAATTCTAAAGGTACTTCATAAAACAAATTGCTTTCTAAAACATTAGACCAAAACCCAACTAAATCTCTTTTTATATCTTCCGGTAAATCTTCTATTAGCCTTCTGACCGATTTTTCAGATAACCCTGTTGCTTCACAGAATCTAATAACATCTGGATTTTCACTTTTAATTGAAGATAAGCCAAACAGGTAATCTGCTGAACATCCGAAAAAATCACAATACGCTTTGACATATCTACCCTGCAATTTATCTGTACCTTCTAAATTCAAGTGTTCCTGTATTCTGCGCGTCATACTTCCTATTATAGATATTTCGTCTTCAGATGCACTGTCTACAGGGACTATCTCCTCGGCATATAAAGCCTGAGCTAATTCTCTTGCCGTTGAAAGGTTTCGCTCCTCCATCAATTTCCACAGTCTGTTATAGAAAATCTTTTCATCATCATGATTCATAGATTTGAATGCCATTATATCACCTCATTAAAGACGCATTTGTCTCTGTTGCACTTATAAGCAATTGAAACGGACGATTTTAAAGATTGATTCGTCCGTCATCTGGTAGTATGATATAGCTACACCAAGGAACTGTCAATCCCAGACAAACATATATTTAGGAGGTTATCTATGAACGAACAAAATACTATGCAGCCACTCGGCGAAACGAAATCTCTTCAGAACATAGTCATCGATGAAGTCTGTCAAAAAATTTCTGATGCAACAATCGATGCCGAAGCCACATCAAAAGAGAAATATATAACAAAACAAAAATTAATTGTGTCGGCCGATGACATGAACACCCAAGAACAGCTGGATGCTATGGACAGAAATTACGACCGCAGAAATCAGGAGCGTTGGCAAAACGTACTCTATTTTGCCGTAGTATCTTTTAGTGTAGTTGGAATAGCAATTGGTAGCCCTATTGCAATCAAAAACGTCCACAGACTTCTCTCAGCCGCATAAGCTAAACTGAAAAAGCCCGGAGTTTTCTACATTGTATGAATTTGATGTTGAAAATTCGATGCTTCGTCCTATTGACGGTTTTGCGCAGATCGGCTATAATATAATTGAAATTATCATAATCTAAATTATATTAAGTGAGAGGTGAATGACATGGACTTCATCGGCAGAACATCCGAACTGGCAACGCTGAATGCAGAATTAGAGCGTGGCAGCGGTTTTGTGGTGATTTACGGTAGGCGGCGCGTTGGAAAAACAACGCTGATCAAAGAGTTTATCAAAGATAAACGCGCGTTCTACTTTTTGGCAACCACAGAAAGTGAAGCCCAGAGCATGAAGCGGTTTGCCGGGGTGCTTTCCCGCACTACTAAGAATCCCATGCTCAGCAAGGTCACATTCACCGACTGGCTGGATTTATTCCAAGTGGTGGCAGACGACCACCCGGACGAGAAAAAGGTGCTTGTCATTGATGAATTTCCGTATCTGGTCAAGACGAACCCGGATTTCCCGTCCATCTTGCAAAACGCATGGGATGAAGTGCTGAAAGACCATAACGTGATGCTGGTTCTCTGCGGTTCCCTCATCAGCATGATGAAAAAACACGCACTTGCCTACGACAGCCCGCTCTATGGCCGTAGAACGGCACAGATTCGGCTGATGCCGCTGCAATTTACGGATGTATATGCGGTGCAGAACCTATCGTTTGAGCAGGCAGTGGAGCAGTATGCCATCACGGGCGGCGTACCGAAATATATGGAGTTTTTCCAGTCGGACGAGCCGCTGGTGGAACAGATTCGGCGTGTGGTACTGTCGAAAAATGGCTTTTTGTATGAAGAACCGGATTTCCTGCTCAACGAGGAAGTGCAGACGCCCATCAACTATTTCTCCGTGCTAAAAGCGATTTCGGACGGCAACCACAAGCTGAGCAAGATCGGTATGACGATGGAGCAGGACACGTCGGCTATTACGCCGTACCTTAAAACACTGATCGACCTTGGTTTTGTTATCAAGAACGTTCCCATCACCGAAAAGAAATCCAGAGCGTTCCCGGAAGAGCCTGTACTATGTTTCGGACAACTTCATCCGCTTCTGGTTCCGCTATGTGTACCCGTTCAAAGGGGAGTTGGAACTGGACAACCAACAGATCGTGCTGGACGAGATGGGCAAAGACTTTAAGCAAAAATTTGTGGCTTTCGCTTATGAGAGCATCTGCCGGAACATCTTTGCGGAGCTGTGCCGAAAGGGGCAGATCGACTTTGCACCCTCACGCATTGGCTCTTACTGGCGCAACGACAACGAGGGAGACACAGAGATCGATGTTGCAGCGGTGGACCATCAGCATAAACGGCTGTTCCTCGGTGAGTGTAAGTACCATGCGAAACCTGTGGATGTGGCGGTCTACTCTGCTTTGCAGGAAAAGGGGCAGTCCAAAGAGCTTGCAGCAGCTTTCAAGGGCTACGAAATTGTGTACGGGCTGTTCTCCAAGAGCGGCTTTACCGATCGACTGTTGGAAATGGCAGCGGAGAACCCGAATTTGATTCTGATTCAGGAGGATGCAGTCCATAAGAAATAATATAATACGAATTATCATAATTTGAATTATATTATTGCGGAATTTTCTGTGCGCTATGTTTAGCAACCTTGAGCCAAAATGTAGCATCCTTTGGGCAAGATTTAGCAACTACATCTTAAAAAGTAGCAACCTCTGAAAAAGTTTAGAGGGTGTTCATATCTCATGGGGTACGGAAAGTGCGGAAACTTGCCATATAAAAAAGTGGAAACTTCTTTCCCAAATAGCAACCTCCATGCTAAAAGTGGCAAGTGACCTATACAAAATGCCATTATACAGAACTGCCCACTCCCCTGAGAACTCCTCAGACGAGTGGGCATTCTTCTTTCCGTGTATCAAATTTACCTTTGTGATCACTCAAATCGCCATCAAGTCGGTGGTTAAAATCATCATTTTTTATTTGTCCCAGAGTAAGTGCACGGTTTCTGCACTGTTTTTGCACGGTTTCAAGGAATGCAATGGGTACTCTGACTTGCAAAATACGACAAAGGGCGCAGAAATTGCAACGTGAAAAATCACGATGCTTTGCGCAAAAACGACGTAAACTCGAAAGTTCAAAAATCAGAGTACCCCGACTGAGGGGCTCTTTTAATCAGAGGGCCAGGGATTCGAGTTCCCTCGAGCACACAAAAATCCAACGAAGAATCGTAAGATTTCTCGTTGGATTTTCCTTTTTCTGGATGCTTGCACACCTTTGCACACTTTTGCACACCGGCGGGAAAGCCGTGTTTTTTCCTTGCATTGTCTGCATCTTGTGCATCGTGAGCAGAGCTTGTCGGGGCGAGGCCCCTCCATCTCGCCTGCGGCGAGACCGTTCTGTCGCTTAAAAGCCCCACTGGGGCTTTCATTGCTGCGCTGCGCTCGCAAACGCAAATTTTCCATACTTTTTTCAGGCGAACAGCAGGCGGGTGAACTCACGCCGCTGCTCGGGGTTCATCTGCCGGACAACTTTCAGCATCCCTTCGGGGGTGATCTGGATGCCGTCCGGCAGATTTTCTTTTACCGGCGCAGAGCCGGATTTTGGGGAGCCGATGTCCTGTGAATAGAAGTCTGCTTCCAGCTTCTCTGCCAGCTCCAACCGGGGCTTGTCCTGCGTGTGGGCGTAGGTGTCCATCAGGATGCCGGTGGTGGCGTGACCGGTGTTGCCCTGCACGGCTTTGATGTTGCCGCCGGATTCAATCAACTGGTAAGTGGCACTGGAGTGGCGCAGACCGTGGAACACGATCTTCTCAAACTCCGGGTGCTCTGCACGCCAAGTGCGGTACCATTTAGAAAGGGCTTCCGGGGCAACAGGCATACCGTTGGGCAAGCGGAAAAGCTGACCGCAGTTGCGATATCTGCCATCCATGGCAAGCTCGTCCTGACGGAGCTTTTCCAGCCAAGCCAGCAGTTCCTCTTTCAAGGGTCTCGTCAGATAAAGGGTGCGGCTGGATTTCTTGGTTTTCGGCTTCTTCAGCACCAGTGCGGAGCTGCTGCCCTCACGCTGGTCGGGGAAAATGCGGTAGATCTGATTCGGATCAGTCTTTTCCAGTGCAGCCTTTTCGGTGCGCTGTAAGCTCCTGCCGACCGTGATAGTCCCACGTCCATCCGCTGCATCGAAGTCGATGTCTCCCGGCTGCAAGCCAAGGATCTCTCCGACACGCAGCGAGAGGATCATGCTCAGATGAACAGCAAGGTGGAGCGTAGGGTCGGTCATGGTCTGCAACGCAGCAAGCATGGTCTTTTCGTCCCAGATGGCACGTTCTTCCGAGGTTGATTTCGGGGCTTCTCTCGGAATCGGCGACTTGAGGAGCAGACCCCACTCAACGGCATAGGAAAACGCGGTCTTGAGCATGGCGTGGACTTCCCGGATGGAAGCACCCGTCAGAAACTGCCGCTTCTGTTTGTCGGTGAGCGTTTGCTTGACACCCTGCTTATACAATCCGCGCGGTGTCCGGCTCAGCGTGGCGTAGAACTGTTCGAGGTCATACCTCTGAACCTTCTGAATCTGTTTCTTGCCGAGATAGGGCACGACAAGATTCTGAACCATGGCGACCGTGTGGGTATAGGTCTTGGGTGCCCACTTGTGCTTCGAGGACGGAATGGGAATCCACTTGTAGAGCATCTCCTCCACCGTCATTGCATCGGGTATGAGGAACGTACCGTCCAAGAGTTCCTTCTCTATGTAAAGCGACACGCCGCATTCGCACCAACGGTGCGAAGCTGGAGCAGGGTTTGGGGAAGGGCCACGGTTGCGAAGCAATGAAAGCCCCGGTGGGGCTTTCAAGTGGCAGCGCGGTCTGCGACAGCAGATGGAGGGGCATTGCCCCGACAAGCGCTTGCCCCAACAAGGATGACTAAGTGAGCAACAGAATTTTCAAGCATTGAAAATTTGTGGCCACAGGTCGATACTTGCTTTCGCCATTTCCGTGCAACACTGAAAATTTCAGAAGTCGAACCGCAATGCACGTTGAATATTTTGCAGAGCAAAACGTGTGAAAAGGCAAAGCCCCTGCTCATGGTCACCGTTCACACCGAACGCAGTTCCTGCCCCTGTTTTGCAGCGGCGTTGTCCGGCTCGCCCACAGAAAGTGTGAGGTCATGGCGCAGTATCTCGTTCAGACGGCTTATGAAGGATTCAAGGTACAGTATGAAGAAAGCCGGGCGCAGTGCGGACACTACAACCTGCTTCTTTCAAGCACAAAAATAACACTTTGGGGTTGTGTAGTCAACAACTAAAAATAAATTTCGGAAGATTGAACAACTACATAAGATTTTATTTGTGAAAAAGAAAAATACCGCCCACGCAGCGCAGCGATGATTTTGTCGGGTGAAGTAAGCGGCAAAATAGATCGGGTGTGTTGCGGGGCGGTAAAAATCTTCATAGGGAATAAACCCGCACCGTGCAGTCATTTACGGCTAACGCGGTGGGATTTGCGATAGAGGGTATCATGGATTGTGGGGTACGTCAAGATGGTTTTGGAAATTTTATTGTGGTAAAGCAGTGATAGTAAGACTTATAAAATCATTCAGGAAGGGCTTTTGCGAATATGACAAAAATCATAAATTCGATTTATTGAAAATGACAATAGACATCACTAAAATAGTTTGCTATACTAATTGGCGTAACAAGGCGATATTCCTCGGAAGCGATACTTGTGGCAGTACAGAATAGGGTCCAATGTGGTTCATTGATGCCTTATCTGTGGATTGTCAGGTGTTGTTTCGGAGGCTTTTTTCTTTTACAGGTCTTTTCGGGAAAGTGGTGCGGCAGATGAAGCTTGTTAAAAAAATCAATACGAGTGCCGCATTAGCGATTGACCGGACAGGTCACGAAATCGTAGTGATGGGCAAAGGAATTGGTTTTCCACAAATGCCATACAAACTGGATGATCTTTCCAAAATTGAGCGTACATTTTACGATGTTGACCCGAAGTACCTTGGAATGATTGCAGAACTTTCGCAGCCCATCGTAATGGTCTGTGCTGACATTGCAGATCAGGCAGGCATTGAATTGGACTGTTCCCTGAATCCGAATCTTCCATTTACACTGGCTGACCATATCCAGTTTGCAGCGGAGCGCCTGAAAAAAGGTGTGGACCTGACCACACCGATTGCTTATGATATTCGCCATCTATATCCTAGAGAAGCAGCTATGGCAGATATGGCATTAAAGATGCTGAACGAACAGACTGGAATGAACCTGCCTGCAAGCGAAGCAATCAGCATCGCAATGCATTTTATCAATGCCGAAGCAGAAAGCGGCGATATGCACAGCCTGATGCTGAGTATGCAGGTGATTGCCAAAGTTAACGAAATCGTGGAAAGCAGCTTGCACATTCAGCTGGATAAGGATAGCTACAATTACAGCAGGTTTGCAACCCATCTGCGTTATTTGATTCAGCGATTACAGGCAGGCGTACAGACGGATAATATATCCAGCAATCTTCGGAGAACCTTAATGCGTGAATATCCCGATATTTATGCCTGTACATTGAAGGTCGTAGAATATCTGAAGAATACCTACGGATGGGATTGCAACGATGATGAAGTTGTATACCTCATCATGCATATCCAGCGCGTGTATGAGCGAGAACAAGAATAAACAGAAAGCTTGGTTTCTGGAGCGATAGCCTGAAATGGCGCGATATCCGGGGCGGACTTTACGCAGCAAACGAGGGAGCTTCCCTGCCGATTTTGTTGTGGTGAAGTGTGCTCCGGATTTTTTACTTTGATGTATTCTGTGCACAGGAATTACATATATCCGAACATTCACAAGGAGGACACTGCAATGGCAGAACAGGACATCTTACAAAGCGTTTATCCGTACATCGGAGGTCAGGAGAATGTCAGCCGGACGATTCCGCGTAAGGGCACGCTGTATCTTATGCTCAAAGATGCCGGTGTAGTGAATTTGGCAGCAGTCAATCAGGTGCAGGGCGTTATCAGTGCAGAATTGGAACGCGGTCGGCTGACCCTGCAGCTGGAAGGAAAGGAACAGGAGGTTCCCGGAATGGCAGAAAAAAGAAATGGTGCTGAACTGGCAAAAGAAATTCTTGAACTGGTCGGTGGCGAAGAAAATGTTATTTCTCTGACGCATTGCGTCACTCGTCTGCGCTTTGAGTTGAAGAATGTGAAAAAGGCACAGACCGAACAATTGAAAAAGACTAATGGCGTGCTGGGTGTTATGGTTGCAGGGGGCCAGTATCAGGTGCTGATTGGTGCACGTGTGCAGGAAATCTATGACGAAGTATGCAAAATTACCCGCTTTGCGGAACCGTCTAAACAGCAGTCTGAGGAAAATAAACCTTTTTACAGCAAAATTCTCCCGTTTATTGCAGCAGCATTTTCTCCTTCGGCAATGATGCTGTGTGCAGCAGGTATGATCAAAGGTATTCTTGCACTTATTACAGCACTGGGGTGGATGAGTAAAGAGGCAGGCATTTATGTTTTGCTTTCCGGTATTGCAAATACTCCGTTCTTCTTCCTTCCGGCGCTGATCGGCTATAATATTGCAAAGCGAATGAAATCCGATATTTTTACAGCCGTTACAGTGGGCTTGGCGCTTTGCATCCCTTCGATCAATGGTGTGGACATTGAGCTGTTCGGCCATGTTTTCAATAACACCTATACATCCACGGTGTTGCCTGCATTTTTTACTGTAATCTTGGCAGTGTACGCTGAGCGGTTCCTGAATAAGCATCTGCCGGATATGGTCAAAGGTTTTTTGACCCCGATGCTGATTTTTGTGATCGTGGTTCCTATCGGATATATGCTGGTAGGACCGGCAGCCAACCTGCTGGCAGATGGTGTCAGCTTTGTAATGAACCTGCTGTATAACTTTAATCATATCCTGTCGGATGTGGTTATTGGCGGATTCTATCAGATCCTTGTGGTACTGGGCGTTCACAGCGTAATCGTTCTGCCGGCGCTGATGGATGTCATGGCAGGCACTCCTTCCCCGAACTATGCATCTCTGGGTGTCGTGAGCTTTGCGGTTCTGGGTGTTACGCTTGGTATCCTGTGCAAGACAAAGAGTAAAAAACTGAAAGAACTGGCTCTTCCGGCAGCTGTTTCTGCCCTCTTTGGTGTTACTGAACCGGCAACCTATGCAATCGTTATGCCTCGCATGAAATATTTGGTTGTGACCTGTGTGTCTAGCGCAATTGCCTGCGGTGTAGGTGGACTTTTTGGCTTCGCAGTTTATACGATTCCTGGGTTTGGCATCTTTAAGATTCCCGGCTACATCGACCCGGCAAACCCTGTTCAGTCCCTGATCGTGGCAAGTGGTGTGATGCTGTTGGCAACTGCACTGGGCTTTATCATTACATATGTAATGTTCAACGATGCTCAGTATGGAGATGATAAGGAATAATGAGAGAAAGCGGGGAGAAAAATGGCTTTTCGCAAAGACTTTATGTGGGGAGGAGCCACTGCAGCCAACCAGTATGAAGGCGGTTATCAGGAAGACGGGCGCGGTCTGACAGTAGCAGACTTTTCCATGGGCGGTTCCCATACGAAACCGCGCATGGTGGTGTGGCAGAACCCTGTTACAGGCGAACAAGGCGAAACATCCGCGTTTGATCCGAAACTTCCGGAAGGTGCAGCGCCTGCGATTCGAACGGACGCATACTATCCCAGTCACCGTGCAACGGATTTCTATCATCACTATAAGGAAGATATTGCACTGATGGGAGAAATGGGCTTTAAATGCTTTCGGATGAGCATCAGTTGGACACGTATCTTCCCGAATGGAGATGACGCTGTGCCCAATGAAGCAGGATTGGCTTTTTATGAGAATGTTTTTGATGAACTGCATAAATATGGAATTGAGCCTTTGGTAACGCTTTCGCATTTTGATATTCCAATCAGCATGGTGCAGCGTTTCGGAGGATGGGATAACCGTGTGTGGATCGACTGCTTTGAAAAATTTGCCCACATAGTAATCCAGCGTTACCATGATAAGGTGAAATATTGGTTGACTTTCAATGAAATCAACAATATGGAACTAGCGCCGTATATGGTTACAGGCATTTCCAACTGCAATGCACAGCAGTTGGCGCAGGCGGCACATAATATGTTTGTGGCATCGTCACGGACAGTCAGGTTAGCACATGAAATCGACCCGGCAATTCGTGTTGGAATGATGCTGGCATACCGCCCCCTCTATACCTACACCTGCGACCCGGCAGATAACATCAAAGCGATGGAAATGCAGCAGAGCCGTTATTTTTACAGCGATGTCCAGATGCGAGGTTTCTATCCAGAATATCGATTGAAAAAATATGAGCGTGAGGGCATCGTTTTGCAGGATACACAGGAAGACTATGAAGTGCTCAAACAGTATCCATGCGATTTCCTGAGTTTTTCCTGCTATGGTAGCAATACAGTTACTGTGCATGAAGATGGCTTGGGTACAACAGGCGGAAATTTCTCTATGGGAGTAAAAAATCCGTATCTGGAAACCAATGCATGGGGATGGGCTACGGACCCTGCATGTCTGCGATTGGCCTGTAACACGCTATATGACCGGTATCATAAACCGTTATGGATCGTTGAAAACGGTATTGGCTGGGCAGATGAACTGACATCGGACAACAAAATTCACGACAGCTATCGTATCGATTATCTAAAGAAAAACCTATCCTCTATGAGAGATGCCGTTACGCTGGATGGTGTGGATTTGATGGGCTACACTATGTGGGGCTGCGTTGACCTCGTGTCCGCCTCTACCGGAGAAATGGCAAAACGATACGGCTTCATCTATGTTGACTATCAGGATGATGGCACGGGTGATGGCAAGCGTTTGAAGAAGGACAGTTTCTATTGGTATAAAAAGGTCATTGCAACCAACGGTGAAGATTTGACCTGACCGATTCAGTTTGTAAGAAGGAAATGAAGAGGGAATGGCCACCTGCCGTACTAGCCAGTGCAGTGGGTGGCCAGTTGCTATGATATGCAAATATTTTTCCTTGAAATGTTACATCACTGATGTATAATACCCTTAGAGGATAGCGGCAATGACCAGCTATCGGTGGCGTTGAAGTAATGGACCGGTTCGGCATCAGCCTGTTATGGAGCCAAACCGTGGGTTAAGCGAAAACCACAAGCCGAATAGATTCACTCGAATCGAACAAAAACGCAAAATGCCCGCTCACCGTGGAGATTCAGTTCCATCGGTGGGTGGGCATTCTTTCGTTATTCAGGTAAGACAAGATAGCTGTATTCATCGGGAAGGACAATCTTTTCCCATTCAACTTTCTTTGCGGTGAATACGATTTCCGAATACTGCTCCTCACTGCGGCTCTTGCGATATGTAGCAATGATTCGGTCAGCGGCCTTTACCTTGGTTCGTATATCGCCTTCCAGCACCGTGTTAGGTACGAAACGGCCTTCACCACCATCCCGGACAAACCCCATGCAGGCACTGAGGGAACCAGCGATTTTGTCAGTGTACAGCTTAGGCTGGCTCATATTATAATCGCCCAGCATTTTTGCGGAGAGGTTCTTCTTCATCAGGCTGGGCAGAACCCGCATTTTCATTTCGGTGGTTCCGTCTGCGGAAAAATCAAAGTCCGCTTCGGTCAGACGTTTGTCATAGCACAGATTGAAAAAGTGCCGAGCATTGATGCCGGATTTCCGCAGCTTGAAGCCTGTCATGTGCAAAAAGTTGCCAATATCGAACGTGACCTCCAGACAATGGACATTCTTGTGCTTGTCGGTGGTGATGAACAGCAGGCTTCTGTCTACCAAATTCTCTTTATACAATGGCGCACAGGAAAAAACGATGGACAGTGCTTCTTTTTTCGTCATAGTTGATTCTGCGCTCCTTTGCGTTTTTACAAAATAAAAGGGACATCTACAACACCGTGGTGCTGTCCGATGTCCCTTGCGACTGATTTTATCGTTGTCCGCCAACCTCAGGCCCCTACGTCCTGCATCGCTTTCGGGTTTTATCGCTGCCCGCCAGCCTCAGGCCCTTACGTCCTGCATCAGATCGGATTTTAGGTGTCAGCCACACCAGCGGAATGACGTCCGCTTTCCTATTTATATTATATTCGATTTGGGCGCAAATAGCAATGGTCTTTGCAAAGATGATTCTTTAATTTTTTGCGAACGGCTGCTGAATCATCAATCCTCAAGTCTGCCATGGTCACATCCTAGTGACAGATAATGCTCTATCTCTCCACTCAGCACAAGCTGGGCGTACTCCAAGGGCTTGTTGTAGAGCAGCCAGTCCAGTTCTGCCCGCTGTGCCGGGGTGTCACCGTACTCTTCCTCAACGGCGATACAGTCGATGGCGAGGATGGAGCCATCCACGAATCGGGCTTCTACTCGATTGGTGTCCATATTGAAGCGGCAGGAAAGCAGTTTGTTCATGGTGAGCCTCATTTTTCTATCAAATGGTGTCTATTCGGATGTCCTAAACCCTGCCATAGAACCGATGTGTCATGTAAGATTGTTGTTTGGATAAAAATGGAAAATTTTGTACAATAAATACCGTTGAAATCCAGCTTTTGGGGCTGTGCGAAACAGCCTGTTTTGCCGGGCTGATTTTGGCGCTGCACACTTTTGCACATTTTCTGCACATCGCAAGGATGGATAACAGGTGCAAAGACGTGCAAGCAATGCAAAGAATGCAACAGAATAACAACGGTAAAATAACGGCAATTCGATTAAAACTACGATTTAACGTTGAATGATGAAATGGACAAAATGTGCCATTCGGTTCCTACGAATCAGTAGGCCGGGGGTTCGAGTCCCTTCCATCGCACCAAACAATGAAAATCCGAACCTTTTCTCGATAGGAGAAGGGTTCGGATTTTTTGTTTTCTTCGGAAAGCAGAATGAAGGCTCTATCCAGCTGAGCTACGATCGCACATACTGATGCTGTCAGTATAAAACGGTATAGCACAGCCGCGCTAAAAATGCAAACGGAAATGTTCGCCCTGTTTTTCCGTTCTTCCTTTTGCTATAATAAGGACAGATATCGGGACAAGGAGGGAGCCTTTTCATGGAACTATTCACCCCGCAGCAGATCAAAAATCTGAACGAGTTGGAACTGCTGGTCTACCAGTACATCATCGAGCATCCGAACACGGTGCCCTTCATGCGCATCCGGGAGTTGGCAGCGGAAGCGCACGTTTCCACCACCACAGTGCTGCACTTCTGCAAAAAGGTGGGCTGTGACGGTTATGCGCAATTCAAATGGAAGCTGAAGGAGCAGGCCGGTTCCGCGCAGGGATCCCGTCTGCCGGACACGCTGGGCGAGTTGCAGAACTTTCTGTGGAAAGTCGGCACGCCGGAATACGATGCAGCGCTGGACGAAGCCGCCGGTATGATCGCACGGGCAGAGCGGGTGTTTCTGGTGGGCATCGGCAATTCCGGCAGCATAGCCGAGTATGGTGCACGGTATCTGTCCAATCTGGGCAAATTCGCGCTGGGCGTGACCGACCCGTTCTATCCCATCACCGTCACGCCCAACACCACCATCGCAGCCGTCATTCTTTCGGTATCCGGCGAAACGAAGCAGGTGCTGCATCTGGCCCGGCAGCTGAAGGAGAAAAACGCCGGACTGATCGCCATTACCTGTTCCGACCAGAGTTCTGCGGCAAAGCTTTCCGACATCACCCTGCCGTACTACAGTTCCGTGCACCGCGTGACCACCGAAAGCTACGACCTGACCAGTCAGATGCCTGCACTTTACCTGCTGGAAGCACTGGCCCGCCGGGTGTACAACCGCCTGCTGGAGTGACCGCAGAAACGCTCCGTCAATTTGTACAGATGTTTGTATCCATGTGCAGAAAAAACAAGCTGTTTTTTCTGCACATTTTTGTTTTTTGGCGCATCAAATCAGCTGACAATGCGGTTTTTCCTCTGTATAATGAGGACACAAGGCAAACCCGTGATCTGATGAAAAGGAGAGAACATCATGGCAAACAAAATCCGCGATTACACAAAGCTTGCCGCCGACATCTGTGCCGCCGTCGGCAAGGACAATATCCTCAGCGCGACCCACTGTGCCACCCGCCTGCGTCTGGTGCTGAGGGAAACACCCTCGGACGAAGTGACCAAACAGATCTCCGAGATGCCCGCCGTCATCAAGGTGATGGAAAGCGGCGGCCAGTATCAGGTGGTCATCGGCACCCATGCCAAGGACGTGTACGAAGCACTGGCCCAGCTGCTGGATCTGGACAACAGCACCGCTGCCGCGCCGGAAGTCAAGCAGGGCCTCGGCAGCCGCATCATCGCCACCATGTCCGCCGTGTTCGCACCCTTTGTGTACATTCTGGCCGCAGCCGGTCTGGTGCAAGGCGCACTGATCATCATTACCCACTTCTTCCCCGCTTTTGCGGCCACCGGTACGTATTCCGTGCTCAGCTTCATCAGCTGGACGCCCTTCACCTTCCTGCCGGTCATGATCGCCGTCACTGCTTCCAAGCACTTCAAGTGTAACACCTTCATTGCCATGTGGTGCTGCATGGCGCTGGTCAACCCGGACTGGGCTTCCATCGCTGCCCGCATCGCAGACGGTGAGGTCATCAAGTTCCTGGCCTTCCCCATGAGCCAGACCACCTACACCTCCACCGTGCTGCCGCCGCTGTTCCTGGTGCTGGTGCTCAGCTGGCTGGAGCACTGGCTGGACGAGCATCTGCCCGACATCATCAAGGCGCTGGCTGTGCCCTTTATCTGCACCATTGTTATGGTTCCCCTGACTATTCTGGTCATCGGCCCGGTGTCCAATGTGCTGGCAAACGCCATTGCTGCTGCCTACAACTTCCTTGCCAACAACGTTCCCGCACTGGCCGCCATTCTGGTGGGCGGCATCTGGCAGGTGTTCGTCATCTTCGGCGTGCACTGGGGCGTCACTCCCATGTGCCTTGCCAACTTTGCCAACTACGGCTGCGATTCCTTTCAGGCATTCCAGACCTGCGCCGTCATCGCACAGGCTGCTGCCTGCTTCGGCGTGTTCCTCAAGACCAAAAAGGCCGACATCAAGAACGTTTCCCTGTCCGCTGGCCTGACCGGCATCTTCGGCATCACCGAGCCCGCCATCTACGGCGTGACCCTACGCCTGAAGAAGCCCTTCGTCTGCGGCTGCATCGGCGGTGCCATCGGTGCGCTGATCATCAGCTTCTTCAACACCAAGTACTATGTATACGCTGGTCTGCCCGGCCTGTTGACCACCGTCAACGCCATGAGCGACGCCAATCCCTCTTCCTTTACCGGCATGATGATCGGCGTGCTGGCCACCATTATCATCACCATTGTTCTGGTGCAGGTGGTGGGCTGCGACGAAAAAGAATCCCAGAAAAACTGATATACATTTGACCAAGGAGAAAGAATATGCTTCCTGAAAACTTTTTGTGGGGCGGTGCCGTTGCTGCCCATCAGCTGGAAGGCGGCTGGAACGCCGATGGCCGCGGCCCGTCCGTCAGCGACGTGATGACCGGCGGTGCCAACGGTGTGGCCCGCCGCATCACCGATGGCATTGTGCCCGGCGAATTTTACCCCAACCACGAGGGCATCGACTTCTACCACACCTACAAGGAAGATGTGAAGCTGTTTGCCGAACTGGGCTTCAAGTGTTTCCGCACCTCCATCTCGTGGAGCCGCATCTTCCCCCGCGGGGACGAGCAGCAGCCCAACGAGGCCGGTCTGCAGTTCTACGACGATCTGTTTGACGAACTGCTCAAGTACGGCATCCAGCCGGTGATCACCCTGAGCCATTTTGAGATGCCCTACGCCCTTGCCAAGGAGTACGGCGGCTGGTACAACCGCAAGTGCATCGACTTCTTCGTGCACTACGCCGTCACTGTGATGGAGCGCTACAAACACAAGGTCAGGTACTGGATGACCTTCAACGAGATCAACAACCAGAGCAACACCACCAACGACATCTTTGGCTGGACCAACTCCGGCGTGCGGTTCTCCCAGTTCGAGAACAAGAAGAAGGCCCTGTATCAGGTGGTACACCACGAACTGGTGGCCTCGGCCCTCGTGGTCAAAAAGGGCCATGCCATCAACCCGGACTTCCAGATCGGTTGCATGTGCTCCTTTGTGCCGTACTATCCCTACTCCTGCAACCCGGACGACGTGATGCTGGCGCTGGAATCCATGCACGAGCGCTACTACTTTGCGGATGTGCACTGCCGCGGTCACTACCCCGCCTACGCTAAGAAGGAATGGGAGCGCGAGGGCACTGCCCCGGTGATGGAGCCGGGCGACGAGGCCATTCTGGCCGAGGGTGCTGTGGACTATCTGGGCTTCAGCTACTACATGAGCAACGCGGTGCGTTCGGACGTGGCCGTGGAGAGCGACGGCATCAGCGGCGGCAATGCCCACACCGTGCCGAACCCCTACGTCAAGGCCAGCGACTGGGGCTGGCAGATCGACCCGGTGGGCCTGCGCTACGCACTGGCCACCCTGTACGAGCGGTACGAGAAGCCGCTGTTTATCGTGGAGAACGGCTTCGGCGCCATCGACAAACTCCAGCCCGACCACACCTGTGACGACAGCTACCGCATCGACTACCTGCGCGCCCACATCGAGGAGATGAAAAAGGCCGTGGAGTTGGACGGCGTGGACCTGCTGGGCTACACCCCGTGGGGCTGCATCGACGTGGTGTCCTTTACCACCGGCGAACTACGCAAGCGGTACGGCTTTATCTACGTGGACCGCAACGACGACGGCTCCGGCACCGGGAACCGCTATAAGAAAAAGAGTTTTGACTGGTACAAGCAGGTCATTGCCACCAACGGTGAGGACCTGGGCTGAGATATTTTCCGCAAAAAACACGACGCCCCGCCGGGTGCCGTGTTTTTTTTTGCGCCATTTTATATGACAACAAGATTCGTGATTGGGATTACTGTGGGTGGATATAAGGTTACTGAGCACAGGTACTATGAACGGTAACTATATAAGATTGGAAGTTAAGGATTGATAAAATGAAATTCTGTGGTATAGTAAAACCTGAGTAAAATAGAAGTAGAGGGACAGATTATGAATGACATTTTATACCGCGCAGCAGCGTATCTGCTTATTATTGCACTTGGAGTTTTTCTGAAGAAAGTCGGATTTTTTCATGAACAGGATTTTCGTACGCTTGCAAAAATTTTGCTGAATATCACGTTGCCTTGTGCAATTATCTATTCATTTTCAAAAGTAGATTTTCAGATTTCGCTTTTAACAGTGACGGGACTTAGTCTTTTTGTTGGAATTCTTATGATGTTTATTGCGTTTTTTACATCGAGAATGACAGGAAAAAAAGGGAATATTCCATTTGATATTTTGAATTTATCAGGATATAATATCGGAAATTTCTGTCTGCCGTTTGCACAGAGCTTTTTAGAGCCGCTCAGTCTTCTTGGCATCACACTATTTGATATGGGAAATGCTTTTTATTGTAACGGTGGGGCAAAGGCAGTTGCGGAAGTATTCAAAAACTCCATACATATGGTGCCGGGAACAGAGACAGCTACCAAAACGCAGTTAAAAAATTCGCTGAAGACTATGGGGCGGGCATTGAGTAGATCCACACCGTTTCTTGTCTATTTTGGGATGTTGATTGTTCTGATTCTAGGGATTCCGATTCCCAGACTTGTATTGTCAGTTACACAGATTGGCTCCAATGCCAATGCATTTACGGCGATGCTGATGATTGGAGTCGGATTTAAACTGAATATTAAAAAAGATGGAATCAGTCATGTGATTCGGATTTTGTTCACGCGTTATGCAGTGACCATATCATTTGCTGCGATTGCTTTTTTCTGTCTGCCATTCCCACTGCAGATCAGACAAGCGCTTGTTCTTGCATTTTTAAGCCCGATTGCCAGTGCCTGTCCGGCTTATACAGATGCTCTTGGAGAAGATTATGAGCTTTCCAGTACGATTAATTCCATTTCGATGCTGATCAGTATCGGACTGATCACAGCAGCATTGATTGTCATGTTGTAAAGATACGTGTTGATTTTTCCGGTGATGTTTAGTAGAATATTACCAGTAGAGACAGGAGGAAATATCATGTCAGAAATTACAACAGTAGTACTGGATGCTATGGGTGGAGATAATGCTCCGGCTGCTATGATTGACGGTGCGATTGATGCCATTTCCAAGGAAAAGAATGTAAAAGTCATTCTGGTCGGTATTGAAGACGTCATAAGAAAAGGGCTGGAGGGTAAGAATTATGACCCGGAGCGCATCGAGATTGTGAAGGCGTCAGAAGTAATCGAGACAGCAGAACCACCGGTACATGCCATCCGCAGAAAAAAAGATTCCTCGATTGTAGTAGGAATGAAGCTTGTGAAGGATGGAAAAGCAGATGCTTTTGTATCTGCAGGAAGTTCAGGCGCGATTCTTGTGGGCGGACAGGTAATCGTTGGCAGAATCAAAGGTGTTGACCGTGCGCCATTAGCTCCGCTTATTCCAACGGAAAAAGGAGTTTCTCTTTTGATTGACTGTGGTGCGAATGTAGACGCCAGACCGGCACATCTTCTCCAGTTTGCCAAGATGGGGGCCATCTATATGGAGAATGTTCTTGGTATAAAGGATCCGAAGGTAGGTATCGTGAATATCGGTGCGGAAGAAGAGAAGGGCAATGCACTGGTCAAAGATACATTTCCACAGTTAAAAGAACTTCCGGGAATTAATTTTATCGGAAGTGTGGAGGCGAGAGAGATTCCACATGGCCAGGCAGATGTAATTGTCTGTGAAGCATTCGTGGGAAATGTGATCTTAAAGCTTTATGAAGGACTGGGGGCTGTTCTTGTCGATAAGATCAAAGGCGGTATGATGTCGACCCTTAGAAGTAAGATAGGTGCACTTCTTGTAAAACCGGCGCTTAAGACGACTTTGAAGACATTCGATGCTACAGAGTACGGTGGAGCTCCGCTTCTGGGACTGAACGGTCTTGTAGTTAAGACCCATGGAAGTGCGAAAGCAAAAGAAGTGACGAATACGATCATTCAGTGTGTCACATTTAAACAACAGAATATCAGTGAGAAAATCAAAGCAAGTATTCAGGCGGAAGAAGCTGCCGCTGAATAATAGAATGAACAAACAAGCAAAAGGAGACGGAATTATGGAGTTTGAAAAACTGAAAAAAATTATTGCAGAGGTCTGTGATGTTGACGAGGACAAAATTACAATGGATTCTACATTCAAGGATGATCTGGACGCAGATTCCTTGGATGTATTCCAGATTGTTACAGCTATAGAGGATGAGTTTGAACTTGAAATCAGTGATGAAGATGCTGAGAAGATCGTGACGGTAGGAGATGCTGTTGAGCAGATCCAGAATGCAACTGGAAACAACTAAGATATTATAAGTGAGAAAGTCCGGAAAAAAGGGCTTTCTCTCTTTCTGACTATAGGAGAATGAGCATGAAGAGAAATTTAAAAGAACTAGAACATAGAATCGGATATACATTTCAGGATTTTGCGCTTCTTAAGAAGGCGATGAGTCACAGCTCCTATGTGAATGAAGAGCATCTTCCGAAGTATGAATGTAATGAGCGCCTGGAATTCCTGGGTGATGCAGTACTGGAACTTGTGTCCAGTGAATTTTTATTTTTTGAACATCCGACAACTCCGGAAGGAGAATTAACAAAGACCCGCGCCAGCATGGTCTGCGAACCGGCACTCGCATTTTGTGCACGGGAGATTGAACTTGGAGAATATCTGCTTCTTGGAAAAGGAGAGGATGCAACAGGAGGAAGGAAGAGAGAATCTGTTACTTCTGATGCTATGGAGGCACTGATTGGTGCAATCTATGTAGACGGTGGTTTTGCTAATGCAAAAGAGTTTATCAACCGATTCATTTTAAAAGACCTGGAGAATAAAAAGCTCTTTTATGATAGCAAGACTATCCTGCAGGAAATTGTGCAGGCACATTTTAAAGAAGAACTTTCTTACCATCTGGTTGGGGAAGAGGGACCAGATCACGATAAAACTTTCCAGGTCGAACTTCAGATCGGAGAACAGGTCTATGGAATCGGAAAAGGACGTACAAAAAAGAGCGCAGAACAGGAAGCTGCCTACAAGACCATTCTGATGCTCCGCAAAAAGAATATAAAGTAGGTGTTGTATGTATTTAAAAAGCATAGAAGTGCAGGGGTTTAAGTCCTTTGCAAATAAGATAAAATTCGATTTTCACAACGGTATTACAGGAATTGTCGGACCAAATGGAAGTGGTAAGAGTAATGTAGCCGATGCGGTGCGGTGGGTACTTGGTGAACAGCGTGTCAAGCAGCTTCGAGGCGGCACAATGCAAGATGTTATATTTTCCGGTACAGAGAACCGTAAACCGTTAAGCTATGCGTCTGTAGCAATCACATTGGATAATTCAGATCAAAAACTAGCGATTGATTTTGAAGAAGTTACGGTAACAAGAAAGTTATACCGTTCTGGTGAAAGTGAATATCTGATCAATGGCAGTGCATGCAGGCTGAAAGATATTAATGAATTATTTTATGATACAGGTATCGGTAAAGAAGGATACTCCATTATCGGACAGGGACAGATTGACAAGATCTTAAGTGGTAAACCAGAAGAGCGGCGAGAGTTGTTTGATGAGGCTGCCGGTATTGTAAAATTCAAAAGACGTAAGAGTATGTCTGTGAAGAAGCTGGAAGAGGAACAGCAGAATCTGATCCGTGTCAATGATATTCTTTCGGAGCTTGAGAAGCAGGTTGGCCCATTGGAACGGCAGTCTGAGAAAGCAAGAGAATATCTGAAGAAAAAAGAAGAACTGAAGACTTATGATATCAATATGTTTCTGTTAGAAGCAGACCGCCTGAAAGAGCAGATCCGGGATGTGGAAGCAAAAGATAATCTGACGAAGGCTCAGATGGGAGAAGCAAACCGCTTGTATGAAGATACAAAGCAGGAATATGAAAGTATTGAAGAACAAGTCGATACGATGGACGCGTCTATTGAGACTTATAATCGTAAGCTTACTGAGACAAGCATGTTAAAACAACAGTTGGAGAATCAGATTGCTCTTTTGAAGGAGCAGATCCACAGTGCCAGAATGAATGATGAGCATTACGCGAATCGTGCCCAGTCCATTGAACGGGAACTTTCTGAGCGTGAGGAACAGCTTGGTACTCTGATTTCGGATCAGACAAGACTCCAGGCAGAATTAGATTCCGGCCGAAAAGCAGAAACACTTGAAAAAGAGAATCTGAACAAGCTTCAGATCCGTATTGCAAGTCTTAGTTCTGATATTGAAAAGAACCAGAATGATATTCGGGAAATTCTCGGAAACCGTGCATCCACAAAAGCTCAGATCCAGAAGTTCGATACTATGATGGAACAGATCCAGGTGCGGAAATCCGGACTGAACCAGAGATATTTTGGTGCGCAAAGTGAAGCCGGTCTTCAGAAAGAACAATATGAGACATTTTATGCGGAATTAAAAGAAGTATCAGATCAGATTATTTCCTTTGCAGAAGAGAAGAAGAACTATGAATCACAGATTCAGGAACTTCAAAAGTCTTTAAATGAAAAAAATGAGCAGATCCGTGCAAGTCAGAGCGCTTACCACAGAGAGCATTCACGCCTGGAGTCTCTTAGAAATATGACTGAACGCTATGACGGATACGGTAACAGTATTAAGCGTGTTATGGATAACCGCAGTCATGAAAAAGGGCTGTTAGGTGTTGTTGCAGATATTATTAAAGTAGAGAAAAAATATGAGACAGCCATTGAGACAGCTCTTGGCGGCAGTATCCAGAATATTGTTACAGATAACGAACAGACAGCAAAACGTATGATTGAATTTTTGAAAAAGAATAAATTCGGTCGTGCAACATTTCTCCCACTGACGCAGATCCGTTCCCATGGAGGAATCGCTCAGCCACAGGCATTGAATGAAGAAGGAGTTATCGGTCTTGCAGACACTCTTGTTATGGTGGAAGACAAGTACCTGGAACTGGCGGGCTCTCTGCTTGGCAGAACACTGGTTGTCGATCATATTGATCACGGACTTGCCATTGCAAGAAAATACAGGCAGTCTATTCGAATTGTAACGCTGGAAGGTGATCTGATCAATCCGGGCGGTTCTATGACTGGTGGAGCATTCAAGAATTCCAGCAACCTTTTAAGCAGACGCCGTGAGATAGAAGAGCTGGAGCAGGCTGTCCAAAAACTCCGCGCTGATGTAGCAAAGATAGAGCAGGAGATCGCGGAGTTGAAAAACAATCGTTCCGGTTACTATGATAAAATCGAACAGATCAAAGATTTACTACAGAATGCATATGTCCGCCAAAATACAGCGAAGATGAATGCCGATCAGGCAAAGAGCAAGATTGAAGCAGCGAATCAGACTGCGCTGGAAATTCAGAAAGAGACACAGCAACTGGATCAGGAGATCAGTGACATCATGGATAATCAGCAGTCCATCAATGTGGAGCTGGATACGTCTGAACAGTTAGAACGTGACCTGAATAAACAGATTGAAGAAGGGCAGACAAAGTTAGATGATCTGAAACATCAGGAAATATTACAGCAGCAGGCTTCGGAAAATGCACATTTATCCTGTGCTGCTACAGAACAAAAGGTTCTGTTCGTAATGGAAAATGCAGAACGTATTCAGGAAGAGATGCAAAAATTCCGCGAAGAGTTGAAGGGGCTGGAAGCAAGTAAAGGCGGTACGAGCAAAGAAATCGAGGAAAAAGAATCTCAGATTCAGGAACTGCGCCAGACGATTGAGAATTCTGGAGAATTATTTGTGGAAATTCAGGATGAGATTGAAAAGGCGAAGAAGACACGTGAAGATCTGAACCAGCGCCATAAAGATTTCTTACAGAAGCGTGAAGACCTCTCCAGGCAGATTTCTGATTTGGATAAAGAAATCTTCCGTCTGGAGAGCCAGAAAAACAGTTATGAAGAAGCTGCCGAGAAGCAGATCAATTATATGTGGGAAGAGTATGAACTCACTTATAATCGTGCGTTGGAGCTTAGGAATGAAAATTTAACGGATGTTGCGAAGATGAAAAAGCGTATTCAGGAATTAAAAGGAGAAATACGCGCTTTGGGAAATGTTAATGTCAATGCCATTGAGGACTATAAAAATGTATCGGAGCGATATGAGTTCTTAAAGACGCAGCATGATGATCTCGTGGAAGCAGAAGCAACACTGGAAAAAATTATCGCAGAATTGGACGAAGCTATGCGAAAGCAATTCACAGAGCAGTTTGCACACATTTGTCAGGAATTCGACCACGTATTCAAGCAATTGTTCGGAGGCGGAAAAGGTACATTGGAACTTATGGATGATGAAGATGTTCTGGAAGCAGGAATTCGTATTATTGCTCAGCCGCCTGGAAAGAAACTGCAGAATATGATGCAGTTATCTGGTGGAGAGAAGGCTCTGACAGCAATCTCATTATTATTTGCAATTCAGAATCTCAAACCATCCCCGTTCTGTCTGCTTGATGAGATTGAGGCAGCACTGGACGATAGCAATGTTGACCGTTTTGCACAATATCTGCATAAGCTTACGAAGAATACACAGTTCATTGTCATTACACACAGACGTGGTACAATGACTGCAGCAGACCGTCTGTATGGAATCACCATGCAGGAAAAAGGAATTTCGACGCTTGTGTCCGTCAGTCTTCTGGAAGATGAACTGGACGATTAGAGAATGTGCAGGTAAGATAGAACGTAGAAGTATGTCATGCAATTGCATGACGCGCACCTCGCAGCAAGAATGCCTCGGCATTCTTGAATGGCAGGAAGCCGGCCTTGAAAGGAGTAAACGTATGGCAGAAGAAAAGAAAGGTTTTTTCAGACGACTTGTCGATGGTCTCACAAAGACAAGAGATAATATTGTGTCCAGTATGGACAGTATTTTTAACGGATTTACACATATTGATGAGGACTTTTATGAAGAACTGGAGGAAGTCCTCATCATGGGCGATCTCGGAGTTCAGGCAACTTATGATATTCTGGACAAGTTAAGAGAAAAGGTAAAAACCCAGCATATCAAAGAACCTGTTGAATGCAGACAAATCCTGATCGACAGCATCAAAGAGCAGATGGACGTTGGAGAAGCTGCTTATGAATTTGAAGAGAGAACTTCTGTGGTCATGGTCATTGGAGTGAATGGTGTCGGAAAGACAACTACGATCGGTAAATTAGCTGGAAAACTCCGCAGTCAGAATAAGAAAGTTGTGCTGGCTGCCGCAGATACATTCCGTGCTGCAGCGGGAGAGCAGTTGAAAGAGTGGGCGAACCGTGCACAAGCAGAATTGATCGGAGGCCAGGAAGGTTCTGATCCTGCAGCCGTTGTCTATGACGCAGTTGCAGCTGCCAAGGCAAGACATGCCGATGTACTTTTGATTGATACTGCCGGACGGCTTCACAATAAGAAAAACCTGATGGAAGAGCTTCGTAAAATGAATAAAATCATTGACCGTGAATTTCCGGACGCATATCGTGAGACACTGGTAGTGCTGGATGCAACAACCGGTCAGAATGCACTTGCTCAGGCAAAGGAATTTAATGAAGTTGCTGATATTACCGGTGTTATCCTGACAAAAATGGATGGAACTGCAAAAGGTGGTATTGCAGTTGCAATCCAGGCGGAACTTGGTATTCCGGTGAAATATATCGGTGTCGGCGAGACGATTGACGATCTGCAGAAATTTAATTCCGATACATTTGTAAATGCATTGTTTGATGTAAAAGGAGAGAATGAAGTATGTTAACATTAGAAAAATTTGAAGAGGCAAGCGAAATTGTAAAAAACGTAACTCTTCCGACAAAACTGGTATACAGTGAAAACTTAAGCCAGCAGACGGGCGGTAAGGTTTATCTGAAACCGGAAAATTTGCAGTATACAAGAGATTATAAGGTGCGTGTGGCATATTATAAGATCAGCACAATGTCTGAAGAAGCAAGAGCAAAAGGACTGGTGGCTGCATCAGCCGGAAACCATGCACAGGGTGTTGCATACGCAGCACAGAAATTCGGGTGCAAGGCTACAATCGTTATGCCGACAGTAACACCATTGATTAAAGTAAATCGTACAAAAAGCTATGGTGCAGAGGTGATCCTTTACGGAGATGTCTATGATGATTCCTGTGCGTATGCCGAAAAACTGGCCCAGGAGCGAGGTAGTACATTTGTACATCCGTTTGATGATCTGGACATCGTAGCAGGTCAGGGAAGTATTGCAATGGAAATTGTGCAGGAGCTTCCAACCGTTGATTATATTCTTGCACCAGTTGGTGGCGGCGGACTGATCACAGGTGTATCTACACTTGCAAAAATGCTGAATCCAAAGATTAAGGTGGTCGGTGTTGAGCCTGCTGCTGCGCCAAGTATGACAATGGCACTTGCTTCTGGCGAGCCGGTTACATTGGACAGTGCAACTACCATAGCAGACGGTACTGCAGTAAAACGTGTCTGAGACCGCATTTTCGAGTATGCAAAGAAGAACATCGACCAGATGCTGACTGTAGAAGATGATGAGCTTGTCGGAGCTTTCCTCGATATGGTCGAAAATCATAAAATGATTGTTGAGAATTCCGGCCTGCTGACTGTTGCAGCACTCAAGCAGTTAGATTTGAAAGGAAAGAAGGCGGTTGCAATTTTAAGTGGAGGCAACATGGATGTTATCACAATGTCTTCCATTGTACAGCATGGACTGATTCAGAGAGACCGTATCTTTTCGGCATCTGTATTACTTCCGGATAAACCGGGACAGCTTGCGCTTGTTGCTCAGACGATTGCTGATGCCCAGGGAAATGTTATTAAACTGGAACATAACCAGTTCGTTAGCACCAACCGTAATGCTGCCGTGGAGCTTCGTATTACAATGGAAGCCTACGGTACAGAGCATAAGAACCAGATCATGAAGGCTCTGGAAGAAAAAGGATTCCGGCCAAGAGAGATCGGTGCAAAATTATATTAAAAATAGCATAGAAGAGAAAACCAGAAAGAGCAAGATTCTAAAAAGTTGCGGGTTTTCTCTTTTTGCTATGGGATTTTTGAAGGATTTTTGTTTTGTCTCTTGACATATGAGATTGGATTGTATACAATTATACACGAAGTGCATTATATAAAAAGAAGGGTGACTTTTTAGTGTCAGAAATAGTCCAGGAGGTCACGAAGAAGGTTAAAATTATGGAAGAGTATCAGGTCCGTTCTCTTAGAGGAAGGGTATTTGAAAAATTGAGGGAGGATATTTTATCCGGTGTCTATAAGGATTGTGATGAACTTAGGGAGATTACAATCGGTGAGGAGATGGGAGTCAGCAGGACTCCGGTCCGTGAGGCACTTAGGCAACTGGAATTGGAAGGACTTGTAAAGATTATTCCTAATAAAGGAGCCTATGTAACAGGTATTACGCCGAAAGACGTTCAGGATATTTACATGATTCGTTCTATATTGGAAGGTATGTGCGCCAGATGGGCGACAGAGCATATCACTCCAGAACAGATTGAGCAGCTGGAAGAAATTGTTCTTTTATCTGAGTTTCATTTGAAAAAGGATAAGGACAAAGTTGTTCAGGGTTCAGACCTGCACGGTAATTCCCATCTTGTTCTATATGAAGCACCCACCAGCCGGATTATGGAACATACGTGATGGGACTTTCACAAATATGGAGGGAGGGCACGTATGTTGTCTGGGGGTACAAAAAGCCGGGGTAAGAAGTCCATGGGGGGGCACAAGGCAATTTTGGAGGCAATCAAAAAA
>ENA-OQKO01000501-OQKO01000501.1-human-gut-metagenome-genome-assembly--contig:-NODE-501-length-37318-cov-5.282730_pt1 | contig 37318 bp, 31 predicted proteins | sample MGYA00242777_ERZ504796 | MGnify/ENA primary metagenome ERZ504796 (study PRJEB26092, sample SAMD00036404) | human gut metagenome | host: Homo sapiens | study: EMG produced TPA metagenomics assembly of... | reverse complement strand
AGGTTCGTAGCTGGACAGTGAATCGAAATGCAAAATGTGTAAAAATAAACTGGCAGTTCACGACAGCTGATGCCAGAATTAAACTGGCAAAGCTATATCCAACAACACTTTAAAAACTAGATGGATGCAGTACTAGTATAACAGTTTTAAATTAACTACCCCATATCACTTGCCTATTTTCCCGATAGCACAGGATAAAAATCCTCAGCGTAGCCCGCTACGCCTACGTTTTTTCCTGCACTCTCAGAAAAATATTCTACGTGAATGGTATAGTTATTTAGAAACCGTTATACTAGCTTTTATTTTCTCACCACGTTCCATAATGACCATATATTTGGATTTCACACTTAAGATGTTTTTTCAAAACCCTTTCTCTCATTTTGTCACAGATTTCTCTATATTCAGATTTTTTTGCAAGATTCACATATTCTTTCGGGTCCTCTTTCTGATTATATAATTCCTCTTCTTCCGTATCAGTTACATAGGTATACCTATATTGTTCGTCGTAAATAGAAATATTACGATTATAACCCAATAAATTATAGCAGGTAGACATAGGCATATTTCCTTTTCCTTCTTTGAATATATCCACTCCCTGTATATTTTCAGGTTTCTCTATTCCAAGCATCCCGAATAAAGTGGGGAGTACATCTGCATTACTCATGGGATCCTCTATTTTATGTGGTATATCTGTTCCTTTCGCGGGCTTTACTATAAACGGAATGTGAATGAGACTGTAGAACGGCTGATCCCCCTTATACAGTGCTTCATAATCTCCCAACATTTCCCCATGGTCTGAAGTAAAGATAATAATCGTATCATCATACATATTTTCTTTTTTCAGTTTATCTATAACCTTACCCACTGCCCGGTCAATAAGCGATACGGATGCCTGTGTTAATTTATAAGCCAACTCTATATTTTTCTTTGAAGCATGATTAGAGCGAAGCATATCCATGGCTCCCTTTGTTTTTTCTCCCTGTATTTTCTCTAATTTTGCCATTTCCGGAACCTGAATATTCATAAAATTTTCTGCTATATCTCTGGGCGGTACAAAGTCATGATGGGGATCCGGGAAACCAATAAACATAAATAATGGCTTTTCTCTATCCAAATGATTTTCAATGTAATCACATGCCTCATTTGCAAGCCATGTGGAATTATGCAACTCAGAAGGGACCTTTGACATTCGTATATTCATATTAGGTCTTCTGGCATTGCTCTGCCGATCTTTTTTCACTTCCTCAACAATTTCCGGATGTTGTTTATGCATCCATCTTCCATAATGTCCATGATCATACTCGATAGGCGCCTCGCCATGTCCTAAAACATTCTTCACATATTGAAATCCATAATAGGGCCTTCTGTCATTTTCTGTTTTAGGATCTTCCCAATGTTCATAACAACTGCGAAATCCATATGATTTATCTGCAAGAGACGGTTCCGCATGTAATTTCCCCAACAACACTGTTTGATATCCCTCTTCCTGAAGATAATCCGCCATCGTGGGAACTTTATCCGGAACACCTTTTCCGAATATATTTTTTGCAATAATATCATTTTTATCTTCGCATCCATTATCTCTGCGCCAAAGTCGAATCCCATTAGAAGAAACCCCATGTCCCGGAACATATAATCCGGTCATAAAACTTGCTCTCGAAGGCATACAGACTGAGTTGGCAGCCAGATGTCGGGTAAAATTACATCCCTCCATTGCAAGACTGTCAATATTTTTTGTAATCGCATCCACATTCCCATTACATCCCAGACTATCAAATCTTTGTTGATCCGTGAAAAAGATCACTACATTTTTGTTCATATACTTATTTCCCCTCCAGTAGTTGAATTTTGATATGATACTTTTCGCTTTCTCCCGGTTTTAATTTTTTTATGGTTCCTTCCTCTTCTGCTTTTCTCCTTCCGACAGGGTATGTGTTCCCAGGCTCCAATCCCATCACATAATCATATTCATGCAATTTTTTCCACTGATTTAAGCAGGGAAGTGTTTTAATATCGAACTCAATTTCAATCCCTTTTTGAATCGAAGGATTATAAAGTCTGGCCATTCCCTTTTTCTTAAATTCGTGAAAATAAGGGTATATTCCTCCACACCACGAATCTGCAAAGGATTACTATAATATTTGCAACTCATTTTTTATCTTTCCTTCCTTCGACCAAAACAACCATTAGTCATAAATTCCGATTTCAAATATTCTTGCATGCAAGTCACCGTGTGTTTCTTTAACTAATACTCTTACACAGTCACAATTAATGCCTTCGGCAAATTCATGTTCGTTCACACGCAGATAATTATCCTTCATGCTTTTAGAGAATATAATATCTCCATTGTTCAGAAATTGAATTTCATATGCTTTTACTAATTCATAAGGCATATTTTCTACCATTAATTTCTGATGAACCAGGGCAATCGTAGGAGTCAATAATCTGCTGAAGTTAGGATCAAACCGAAGACAGATGTTTTTCACTGATACTTTTTCCGAAAATTGAATTTGAATCCACTCTCCCTGTTCTGACATAGTATCCGAAATCCAAGCATACTCTTTTTCACCAATCTTTCTGGAATAATCGCCATTAATGTTAGTCGCCTCTCCTCCTGATACATTTGAAGATGCAGTAATTACAGGTTGTAACTTACGCACCAGTTCCTGCTGATCCTTATTCTTGATTCCCGGTAAATAAGCATCGTCGCGAATTAAAGTTTGCTGTAACTCATCTATATAGTTATTTACCTCTCTGGCAGATTTAAGGTGACACTTTACCGCCAAAGCTGCTGCTGTTCCAATCGCCTGTCCAATCACAGAACAGGTTGCAATTACCCTGGTAGAACTAATTGCCATATGCGAAGCGCTGATTGCCCTTCCACCAACCAGTAGATTCTTAATATTTCTACTATAAAGACAACGGTAAGGAATTGTATAGATATCCTTAATTACATTCCACTTTGTCCCTTCTTCATTATCATCTACGTTGACCGCTCGAATCCCTCCGCATGTATGATTATCCATTGTCCAACCACCATAAGCTACTGCATCTTCAAATCTTTTTCCTTCATAACAATCATTTTGATTTAAAACATAATCTCCTAAAATTCTTCTACTCTCTCGTTTTCCTGGGATTGGTGCTATCCAGTCCAGAACAAGATCCCAGGCTTCCGGGAATTTCCCACTATTCTTGATATAATCAAAGATACCATATACATACTTTAATAATTCGTCTCGTATACTTTCTGCGTCTTCGATAATTTTCAGGTCATCTCCACCAACTTCAATCCACCAGTATCCGTCTTCTACTTCATGAATTTCTCTTCCACCTATCATTTCTTCTGTAAACTCATATGCAAATTTAGGTCTGTAGAAAGTTGTCGCTTTGCCTGTATGCTTTGCCTGAAACAAAATGGTGCTTCCCATCGTACAACTCTCTGAATGTTCCGGGGCTAAACTCTCTCCATACACATCCTTCCCTTCTCTTCCTATGGTATAATCTGCACCACTTAAATAAGCTAAATTCGCATCCACCGTTGTATCTATAAACATGTCTGCTATAAATTCATATTCCTTATTTGTTGTAATCTGTATGGCCTTTATCTTCGTGATTCTTTCCTCTCGAGTTTCAGCTTCTATCATATGAGTGTTTAAATACAGGTCAATATTCTTTTCTTCGGATACCATTTCCCATGTTACTGAATCCATTACACTGAATGAACACTGCGGATTCACCCTTTTATTTCTCAGTAAAAGTTCCAGTATAATTCCAGATTCCATTGCATTTCTAAAGCCCTCATGTCTTCCCGCTCCATTTATGCTGACCCGAATCTCTGAACTTGCATTCCCGCCTAAAACAGGTCTGTTTTGTACCAATGCCGTTTTTGCACCATTTCTTGCCGAAGAGACAGCTGCACATACCCCCGACATTCCTCCACCTACGACTACAACATCATATTTTTTTTCCATAATCTCATTCCTTTCAAAAATCCCCCACTGGCTTCTCAATAGATTTTTCTATTTCCAAACTAGCGGGGGAACTTTTATAATATTAATTCACTTTTTTATTTCTCCAATATTTCATTCACACGTTGCTCAATATTATCTAATGTTGCATTAAAATCCTGCTCCTGACCAAAATATAAAGTAGTTTCTTCCACTACAATCTTTTCATAATCAGCAGCGTTTGGTCCGGATATTTTTTCTGTCAAAAACTGCATCTCAGGATTCAGGAAAATACCGTGTACAAGATTAACTGAAATCGATTTATCATATTCAAAGTATTTTATTTCCGAGCCCATGCCTCATTATATAACTCTTCCAGTTGTTTACTTCCTTTACTCTCACACTCTTTAACAAATGTATCCCAGTTCTCCAACGGCATTGTTCCGGAAATAAATCCCTCCAGAGAAGAATTGACATAATCTACAAGAGTAGATGACATGACAGACACCTCATCCACTTCTTCCACAGTCAAAGGAGAAGCAGGATTTGGCTTTGGTACGTAATCATTTTCTGCACAAGTTTTGTAAACATCCAGAACTTCTTAGTTCCATACACAAAGTTTATTTTTCCCCGGAATAATATTTCTAAATGGACCTGGACAAATATTATCTTTTCTATGTTCAAGATGGTAATCTTTGTCAAAAACTATATGTCCTTCTGCCGAATCATATATGGCGTTCGAAAGAATTGTATGTCCCAGAGTTTTCGTATCGATCAGATCTGCACTAATATTCTGGATTCCTTCCGGCATATCAAATGAAATATATATCTTTCCTCTTTCTTTATTTATTTCAACATGACAATCAAAATTCCGATCAACATACTTTGATTTTTCTTTTTTATATGCCTTCGCTCCATATAAATATACATTTCCGTTCACATATACCGGCTGTAAACTCTCAATATATCTTTCTTGATCCTGCTCTTTATTTTCCTGGACTCCATTTATAAATGCTTCATACGAGTCCGGATTTTCATCATATTCAGCAGTTCCCCAGAAATGTCCGTTAGCCATCTCTTCACCATTTCCCACAAAAATATTATTAAAATATCTCTCATCACCCCCGTATGTAAATGCATAACCCGCGAGTTCTGTACTATGGGGAAAATGATACGGTGTCGCACGATCTAAGATCCGTTGTCTGCACACATAGCCACAAAACAGATTGTGAACAAAAGCTGCTCCCTGTGAATGATTATCAAATGCATATTTTGATGCGAATATATTATTATCCAAAATCATCGGACCATGAGTCACTTCCAGATTCCCATCTCTGTCATTATCAAATAATACATTTCTACTGATTCTTGTCCCCTGCGCCTGCCAATCCATCCAGAATCCTAATGTACAGTCATGAATCAGGTTCTCATAAATCTGAACATCTATTGGAGCGTGAAATTTGATTCCTGCAATTTCCCAGCCAAAAAATTCATGTTTAGTCCCAATATTATAAATATGATTCCCATAAATTTTACTGAATATACACCCCATATGCCCTACTATCGCATTCTGTCCGCAATTATAAATTTCATTATTGCGAACAATATGAGAGCCTACCGTATCTTTACTCCACCCCAGCTGTCTTGCTTTAAACACAGCTTCTAGCTGATACTGATATCCAGATTTTTTATGAGTTTTAAAACTGAGTTCATCTCCAGTAACTGTTTCTTTCCCCAGACATACCGCACTGCATTTGGAATCATGAATGACATTCTCTTCTATTATCCATCCCTTACTCCAGTTCGGACCAATTATTCCCAACTGGAAACTGGTGGGCGGAGCCCAAGTAGTTGCCGCATGTGCCAGCTCAAATCCCTTAACAGTTATATAATTTACTCCTGTCTTCTCCGGAAAAAAACAACTTTTTCTAACGTTAATTTCAACTATCTCCTCATTAGGATTTTTCCCCTGAAAGTTAGCATAAATAGTTGTCGTCTGTTTATTAACTTCCGCATACCACTGATATAATGTATCTTCCGGGTTTTTATAGAATTCCTTATGCTGATCACCCGGATAAATAAAATATTCTCTTTTTTGTGGATTAAGTACGTCCTGCAAAGAAGCAGCCTCATATAAGGCGATACCATTCAAATACACTTCACCCGTATGAACTTTACATTTTTTCGGTTCAACCATCCAATCTCCTTCAATTGCCTGTTCATAGGGATTGTATGACCCGAACAACTCATTATTTAAAGTAACCGAAAACACATTCTCCTTATATGGAATCCAATTTGAAATTATTTCCGATCCTTTGATAATTACCTTTTCACCTTTGGCTGCCTCATAAGTAATTCGATCCAGATCACTATTTCCAGCGTTAACCGGACTGACCCATTCACGATATACACCTTCATGTACTACAATACGATCCCCGGCCTCAGCAATTTCAGCTGCTCTGGAAATGCTCAGAAAAGGGGATTGATAACTTCCTTCATTACAATCTTTTCCTGTTTTCGCAATGTGATACTCCATATAAATCCCTCCAAAATATTTTTCTTACAGTTCTGCCGTATATCTTCTCTCATCTATCTTTTTCTGAGTTCCTGATATACCTCATTGTAAAAAAGCGCATTTTCAACCGGTGTATTTGCCGGGATATGATTTCCAACCGTCATAAAGAAACCGGGGCATTTTTTACCAATATCCATACATCTTTTCACTTCCTGGTATATATCATCTTTCGTTCCTATCAATAAAACCCTTGTATCCGAATTACCAATAAATGCATGTGTTTCCCCGTATTTCTCAGCGATATATTTCATATCAGTGACAGGTTCCAGTACAAAGCCATTAATTCCGCAATCCACTATGTCATCTATAAATTGCGTATAGTTTCCGTCTGAAGTATAAATTATTTTTTCCAGCTTCTCTCAATGGTGAAAACAGTTTTTTATAATTAGAAAATACATATTTTCTATACCAGTCAGGATTCATAAAAGCACCCGATGTCCAGACAATATCGTCATGGATTTTTACTACCGGTGCATCACAATCAGCCAGCGCTTTAAAATACTGGAGTATCCATTCTGTATATCGATCCGCAACCTTTCCAAACTGTTCAGCATCCACGCCCAGAGCCATCAGTAGCATATCCCACCCGAAAATCTCAATCAGACCGGAAACAAGTGTGATATAGATTCCCGTAGTATTTACCGCATCCGGTACCATTTCACATTGTTTCTTATAGTCAGCATTAAATTTATTCACCTGATCAGCATGATTGATCGTCCCGTATACCTGCAGAGGATCAAATTTTAATACTTCTTCAACATCTTCAAACGGACAAAACACTATATTACTATAATCCGTTCCCCCCCTGCCGCAAAAACTGCATGACCCATTTGTGTTCTGCATTGATCTAATTCTTTTACATAGACCAGTACATTCCATGAAAAACTGTAATCTCATGCCTTTTTAAAAGCGTTACTGGCAGCCTGCCTGATATCTTCGCTACTTTTAGCATTCACATCAATCCCTGTTACTTTTTTTACCAGTTCCCAGTGCTGCGATGCTGAATACTCTGTTCTCGGAACTCTGGACGGCATTTCCAGCTTCAGCGCAGCTATTCCATCCTAATATGACATCAAAAAATCTCCTCTCTTTTTAATCAACTATTATCTTGATTCCCACCGGTAAAGTCGTATTCATTCCTTTTGCACTCACTGACAGGTATTCATCACATAACTGAAATTCGCATCCCTGAGGGGCACCCAAAACTTCAACGTTACGAATGACTCCTTTAAAGTTTTTCGATTTTTTCCCAAAAGTTTTAATCCTCACTACTCCGTCCTCCGGCCATTTCATTGAAAAAGCAAAAATACACCCGTTTTTATAGGTGAATCTGAAATCTTCCGATGTAAAACTATGTTCCAGTACATCTGTAAAATGTCCTTCTTCTGTTACGGTAGGACCTTCTCCACTTTTTTTCCAGAATGAAGTTTCATAGATTCCTTCTCCATTGATATCCATCCATTCACCCAGCGCATTCAGTAATTCGATATCTTTTTCCGGCAAGGTACCATCCGCTTTAGGCCCAACATTTAACAACAAGGAGCCATTTTTGCTCACTACATCTATCAGACAGCTTATGATTTCTTCCGGTTTTTTGTAATCGTTATTTTCTGTAAAACACCAGGAGTTTTTGGCTACAGAGGTGTCATTTTGCCAATAATCCGGAGATATATCTGACAATTGACCACGTTCAATATCACGTACTCCGCACTGATACATCAACGCATCATTTTTATAATTTACCGTCACTTCTTCTCCCCACTCAAGTGCTCTGTTATAATAGTACGCAATAAATTTTTTAAGATACGGTTTTGCAGCTTCTACTTGTATCCACCAGTCAAAATATACTATTCTGGGTCTGTACTTATCCACAATTTCGCAGGTACGTACCAACCAGTCCTGCATAAACAATGTTTCTACCTCAAATCCCTGTATCTGTTCCTGATTATAATTTTCAAAAGGCTCTATATAAGAAGGCCAGTAAAAATCTCCATACTCCAGTTCTTCCGGGATATCACTTTCTGTTTCTCTCATTCCTCCCATAAACCAGTAGTGCTCTATACGATGAGAGGATGCCGTAAATACGAGATTATTTTTTTCAACTTCATTTTTGAGCATTCCCATCATATCTTTGCACGGACCTTTTTTAGATGCACACCACTCTGATAATTCACTGTCATACATTTGAAAGCCATCATGGTGTTCAGCGACAGGCATAATAAATTTTGCACCTGCTCTCTTAAATAATTTTACCCATTCCTCCGGATTATAGTTTTCCGCTTTAAACATTGGCACAAATTCTTTATAACCAAAATCTTTTAACGGACCATACGTTTCAATATGATGTCTGTGTTCATTTGTATCTTTTTTATACATCCAACGCGGATACCATTCATTGCCAAAAGCCGGAACAGAAAACACTCCCCAATGAATAAAAATACCAAGTTTGGCATTTCTGTACCAATCCGGAACTTTATGAAAAGCCAGAGAATCCCAGTTATCTTTATAAGGCCCGCGTTCTATTACTTCATCAATTTTTTTCAGATATTTTTCTAATTTATCTCTCATCCATATCTCCTCCTGTTATTTGTATTTTTCAAACGTACGCTGCAATTCCACGTATGCTTCATCCTGATCCTGATATTTTTCTTTTAATTCACATAATAATCCTTTCAATTCTTCTCTTATTTCATAATAAGCAGGATCTTCATACACATTTTTAAGTTCGCTGGGATCTTTTTGTAAATCATATAACTCCCAACCTGGTTGCGTAGGTTTATCAACCGCTCCTTCTGCATCCAGAGCCAATCCATAATAAAAAGTAAGTTTATAATCTTTGGTTCGCACCCCATAATGTGCCGGGTTATCATGCTGATGTGCCAGATGCATCCAATATCTGAAATAAATACCTTTATGATATTCCTCTTGAGGCTTTCCAGCTATCATATTCCTGCATGAGATTCCCTGCATATTTTCCGGTATACTGATTTCCGCATAATCCAGCAAGGTCGGAGCAATATCAATAGTGGCCATTAATTCAGTACAATTTGTGTGCGCCGGAATCTCCCTCGGATATCGTATCAGGAGTGGTGTGCGCAGACTTTCTTCAAAACTCCACCTTTTATCTTGGTAATCATGTTCCCCAAGAAACATCCCCTGATCAGATGTATAAATAACAACCGTATCTTCCAAAATTCCTTCTGCTTCCAATACATCCAGTAATTTCCCAACTGAATCATCAATCGCTGCAACTGTTCTTAAATAATCTTTCAAATATTTCTGATATGCTGCTTTCCCTTTTTCTTCATAAGTCATGTGCTCTGTTCCCTGTAACGGACCTGTAACATAATCCTTTTTACAGAAATCATAATATAAACTGCGGATCCTGCTCCGGGGCGTAACCGAACTTCCAAAATCTCTCGTAGCAGGGCTTCTATGGCTTCTGTCTTCAAAAAGACTTTCCGGTTCCGGTATGGTTTTGTCATCAAACATATGTTCATACCGCTGTGCATATTCCCAGAAATCATGCGGTGCCTTATGGTGACACATCAAGAAGAAGGGTTGTTCTTTTTTTCGGTTTTTGATCCAGTTTGTCGTTAGATTTGTTATGATATCCGTCACATAACCCTCATACAAAACATACCCATTATTCTTATCTTTAAAGGAAGGATTAAAATAAACTCCCTGTTCTCCAAACATTCCCTGTCCTTCTTTAGCCAGATACTGGTAATCATCAAATCCTTCCGGATCACATCCCAGATGCCATTTTCCAAACATGGCTGTCTGATATCCGTTTTCTTTTAATATCCTTGCTAAATTCAACTCTGTTTCAGGATTCCATTTATCTCCCAATGTTCTTACACCATTTAACTGACCATACTGGCCAGTCATAATACTCGCCCGTGCAGGTGTACAGATTGCATTCGTTGCACAATAGGCATCCATTCGACATCCTTCCTGGTATAATCTGTCCATATTGGGCGTCTGGAAAACAGATTGTAGAATGGAATGATAACAGCTGATTGCATTTGCAGCATGGTCATCAGACATGATATATAATATATTAGGTCTCATCCTATACTCCTTCTTTCTACTACAATGAATTTATGAATAACCACTAATTCCGTCTGTTTATTGAACATGATAAAAAATACCTTTTACCGAAAACAGTCCGTCTTTTTTCACCTGTAAAATCATATGTACTTTCTCATTTGCCGAAAATCCCTTCAGACTTATCATGGTATCCTTTTCCTCTTTATTCTCCAGGACTATTTGTTTGTCCAGAAATGTTTCCGGGGTTGGATTCGGCCAACAATCTTTTTCATGAAAAATTCGGACTCTTATAGATCCCTTGAAATTTTTCCATCTCAGAAATAATTCTTTATTTTCATCAAACTTGGGAATTACAATCGTATTTGTGTAGATTTCATAACCATCTCCCATCATTCTCTGACATTTCCTGAGGTCTACTGGTTCACTTGTATTCATATCATTGAAATCATATCTCTGATTAATAGACATTAACTCCTGTGTATCCGGCCATTTGCGAAAGTTCTTAATTTCCATACCACCGGAACATAATTCTACTCTTTTTAATCCGGTTTTCTTTTGTGGTATATAAGATTCTGTTTTTATCAGTCCGATTTCTGAGCAATTCCACTGTATTTTAACAAGTTCCGCATTTTCCTCTACCCTGATAATTGTCTGTATTTTACCGGAAAACATTCTTCTTTCATGCTTCAGACTACTCGACAGATCCTTAGGATCTCCGTTATCCAGAGACAGTATTTTTCCTCCCTGTAACACCTGACACTGCACCAGCGCATCTGCATCTGTACAGATATATCCGTTTTCATCTTCCATCCATAACTCATAAATCAATGCATCTTCGCCGGTATCGGATGCAGAATTACACCTTTTTGCACATAACTGAGAGGGCTTTCCGGCAGTATGCAATACTTTTTCCAGACACTTTCCATCTTCCATATACCCTGTTGCTTTTATTTCTCCAGGTTCATATACCACTTTATAAATAACCGGTTCAAACGGAGAAACTCTTCTTTTTTCATACTTTACTCCGTTTACTTCCAGTTCAACTTCTTTCAGATTCGTATAAAGGCATACTTCTACTTTTTCTCCTTCATGCCCTTTCAGATTCCAGGATGGCATGATATGCAGCATCGGTTCTTTATTCCAACAGGATTTAACCAGATAACAATTATCTTTTTCCATGGCACAGTTATCATATATTCCTGAACCGCAGATTGTTAAAGTCCACCTCGCCTCTCCACGGTATTCCATTCCTGCCCATAAAAAAGTTCCTGCAATATATTCATGTGTTTCAGACTGTTTTATTGCATCACCATAAGAACTTCCAAATGCTACCCTTTTTCTATCATAAGCAGAAGCATATCCCCCTTTTCGTTCACATCCGTTTTCTTCAAAATATATCCCTCTATTATTATTAGATGCCCCTGATTCCGTAGCTACAATTGCTTTATCCGGATGTATTTCATGCATTTTATCATATTCGTCTATGCGATAGTTTACAGCAACTACATCCGAAGCGGTTGCAGCAAACGAATCATAAAATCCTCCATTTAACGCAATTGTCACCGGTCTGAGCGGATCAATTGTATGAATAAATTTTTTCATACTCTCTACTAATCGTTTTCCAACCTCAGAATCCTGCAATGGTTCTTCATTCCCGACAGACCACAGAATCACAGATGGGTGATTCATATCCCGATAACACATAGATAAAATTTGTTTCTGAGTTTCTTCGCTAAAATTAAACTTTCTGTTTTCATCAATAACCAGCATTCCGAGACGATCACATATATCCAGAATTGCCGGGTCCGGATTATGGTGTGCACATCGATATGCATTTACTCCCAGTTCCTTTAATTTTCTGATTCTATACTCAGCCACATTTGCAGGTACTGCTACTCCTAACCTTCCATGATCCTGATGCATGCAGACACCTCTTAATTTTAACTGATTCCCATTCAGAAAAAATCCATGATTCGGATCAAATTTTATATCTCTGAAACCAAAATCAGCACAATCCTGATCCAGTAGTTCCTCTTCTCTGTATAAGCAAATTCTGACTTTATACAAAGCACAATGCTCCAAATCCCAAAGAACCGGACACTGAATAGCTGCATTCATCTTTTTCCTGTTCTTTCCAAATTCAATGGTTGTATTATCATTTCCTTCACAGACAATTGCTCCCTCTGGATTCATAATCTGATAAACAATTTTCAGTTTCTGACATTCTTCAAAACTGTAAATATCTAAATCCATCTCCAGATCCCAGCAGTCTCCATGAAGTTTTTTTGGTTTTACCCTTATTCCCCACATATCCAGAGCAATTTTATTCGTTTTAATCAGCCAGACATTCCTGTAAATTCCTGCTCCTTCATACCACCATCCTTCCACATCACCATCATTTGTAATATGTACGGCAATCACATTTTCTTCCCCATTGCAGTAAACATAAGGAGTCAGATCCATATAAAAGCTATTATACATACTTGAATTCTGGCCTACCGGATGGCCATTCAGCCATACCTCCGTATTTTTTCCTGCTCCTTCAAAATATAACACTATTCTTTTATCCGAATCGTTTCGGTTTAATCGAAAAGTCCGGCGATACCATGCATTCTCTCTCTCATATCCCCCCTGCGATTCATTATTATCTGCCGAAGGGATCTGTTCAATCACATAATCATGCGGCAACACAACATCTGAAAATTCTCCCTCATAAAATAATTCCGAAGCTGCATTTTGACCACTCTGAGCCTTGGCATGCATATAAGTTGCAAAATGCCCTCTAATCGTATCATATGGAATTTCACCCCGAAAGAACTTCCATCCTTTATTCATATTTAATTTTTCTCTCATTGTATTCTACCTCAAAAAAAGTTGCTTGTTCCCTGCAACAAAATTTTCTTTCTAGCCACCTTTTCTAATCATTTATTCGAAAACTTACGAATAATTTAATCAAACTAAATTTCAATTTTGCACAATTGGCACAAACAACTTTCCTTTTTTCTTTTTAACCTTTTATAGATCCAATCATTACACCTTTGACAAAATGCTTCTGTACAAACGGGTATATACATAAAATAGGTACAATTACCAAAATCATCGAAGCAGCCTGAATACCTTCCGGTACGGACTGTACTGTCGAAGCATCAATATTCAGACCAGTCTGAGATGCCATTGTTGCACCCATCATAATATTTCTCAAATACAAAGTAACCGGATAACGATCTCCATCATTCAAATAAAGCAATGCAGCAAACCAGTCATTCCAGTATGCAACCGAAATAAATAAGGTCATTGTCGCTAAAATTGGTTTAGATAAAGGCAAGGCAATTTTAGTAAAAAATCCCAACTGAGATAATCCGTCAATACTGGAGGCTTCTTCCAACTCAACCGGTAATCCTTCAAAATAAGTCTTCATCAGTAATACATTATACGGAATGATAGCTCCAGGTATAACAATCGCCCATATTGTATCTAACATATTCAGATTTTTAATCAAATTATACGTCGGGATCAGTCCACCACCAAAAAACATCGTAAATACAATTAATCTTAAAATGACTACTCTTCCAACCAGCCTCTTTTTCGATAAAGCATACGCACAGATCGTTGTCATAAAAAGACCAATCACTGTTCCCAATACAGTATACACGATGGTATTTTTATAATTAATCCAGAACTTACTTTCTTTCATCAAACCTTTATATGTATCCAAACTGAAATCAATTGGTAAAAGTTTAACCTCTCCTGTTAAGATTCCTGTATTACTACTCAATGAAACCGCCAATTGATTTAAAATCGGGTATAAAGTAAGAACAATAAGGACGACCATCAAAATAATATTAAATATTTCAAATACAATTCTACTTTTGCTCTTTTTCATTCTTCATTGTCCTCCTACCACAATCCGCATTCCCAGCGTTTATTCGTAATACGATTTGCCATCCACAATAATGTCAGACTGATTACTCCCTGGAATAATCCAACTGCAGTACCATAACTGTAATTAGCGCCCATAAGACCAATACGATATACAAGCGTCTGAATAATGTCTGCTGTTTCATATGTTGTTGGAGTATACATAAGAAGTACCTTTTCAAAACCTATATTCAGGATATTTCCCAGAGAAATTATCAGATTGATGGCAATCGTAGGCAACATAATCGGGAGTGTAATATGAATGGCCTGTTTAATTTTTCCCGCTCCATCTACCATAGCTGCCTCATACTGTTCCTGATCTGCAGAAGAAAGAACCGCCATATAAATAATCGAATTCCATCCTACAAACTGCCATAATTCAGAGCATATGTAAATAATTCGAAACCAGAAAGGATCATTCATAAAATAAATGGCCTCTCCGCCAAAATATTCTATGATTCTGTTTACAATTCCTGTAGATGGTGATAACATGGCATTCATCATTGCCACTACAACGACCACAGAAAGAAATCGAGGAATAATCGTAACAGACTGCACTACTTTTTTAAATTTCTTTTGCATTAATTCATTCAAAAGAAGTGAAAAAATAATCGGTATCGGAAAACAGATCAGTAAACTGATACCACTCAGAACTACCGTGTTTTTAAAGGCATTCCAGAAAGCCTCATCCTTTAAAAACATTTCAAAATACCGGAATCCTTCCCAGGACACGCCAAAATATGATTGCCCCGGAACGTATTTACGAAAAGCAATAATATTTCCAAACATAGGAATATACTTAAATACTACAAAGTAAATAATAGGAAGGATCAGAAAAATATATAATGTTGTATTCTTTTTCATACTGGTTCCCAGTTCTTTTATGCCTGTAAAACCAGGTTTCTTTTCTTTTTTTTTGCTTTTTTTCATTTTAGGCCTCCGAACTTCACTCGGTTATCTACATGAATCAGATACGGCAGCAAATTCACTGCCACCGTATCCCTTCATTACTTTACAGTTTTCAACTCTTTTTGTTTATCTATTTGCCCATGCTTCACTGTACATTTCTTCAAACTGTTTGCAGCCTTTATTCTCGCACTTTTCCACAAAACTATCCCAGTCTTTTTCTACATCCATTGTTCCAAAAATAAATCCTTCCAAAGATGCATTTACATAGTCTACCAGGGTAGACGATACCGCGGATGTTTCATCCATCTGCTCCGGAGTCAACGGAGATGCCGGATTGACAGGCGGTACACAGTCATTTTCAATACAATAATCATAGATATCCACTACTTCCTGTGGAAGCGTAGCCTTATAATATTCGGTATCGAATCTTACACAGAAATTATTTTCGTAAAGACCATAGTCCGATTGATAATTGATCGTATCATCCAGAAACTTTTTCTTTCCATCTTCTACTTTATATGTAGTACCTTCTTCTCCAAAAGTCATAGCTACCATAGCTTCATCTGAATAAAGCCAATCAATCATTCGTAATATCGCTTCAAAATTATCCTGTTCTGCAACAGTAGCCGGAAGTACCCATGCCTGTTCCCATGGTCCGTTCCACTGCAATGCATATTCATTTTCTAAACCTTCAGGAGGTGCCATTGCAACCATATTGAAATTCTCATCAAAAGCCTTTCCTTCCTGATTGAAAAGTTTACAGTTTGTAGCCCAGTCATATACAATAAATATTTCGCCTTTGGCAATTCTCTGTTCGTACACACTAGAATCCTGTGTAGAAAATTCCGGATCTAACGCTCCTGATGCATACAATTCTCTCGCATAAGTAACAAACTGTTTCCAGTTATCAGTTGTAGGAGCAAACACCCAATTATCCTGCTTTTCATCATAAAACATTCCATCTCCTAATGTCCAGCCGGCAATTGTATTATAAGCGCCTGCAATTCCTGCCATAATATTGTTCGTATAGAAACGATTGGAAATAGGTGTTGATTCCGGATATAACTCTTTTAATTTTAACGCTACATCTTTCAGTTCCTCCAACGTAGTTGGCATTGGCAAATTATTTTTCTCCAGAATATCTTTTCTGATCAACCATTGATGATCCTGAATCGTAGCCGTTTTTGCTTTAATCGGAAGCATATAGTATTTTCCGTCTGCCATTCTCTGTCTGTCCATATATTTTTCCAAACCGTTGTCCTTCAGGTATTTCTGAAAGTTAGGAAGTTTATCCACATAATCACTGACTGGCAACAACAGACCGGACAAAGCATCGTTTGGTTTCGGGAATGTTTTTGTAACAATGTCCGGTATCTCCCCGGAATTAAATACCACCTGGGTTTTCGTAGCCTGATCAGAAACCGGCACAGACTGAATATTCAGCTTTACATCTGCATTCTCTTCAATCATTTTTAAAGAAAGCCAATCTTCAGAAAACGGAGCAGCTGCATCTTCAAAAATCATCATTGAGATTTCATTGCTTCCCTCTTTTGCACCATTTGCAGAGTCTGATTTCTTGTTTTCACTTCCACAACCGCTCATACATCCTACTACCATTGCTGTAACAAGCAGTAGACTTATCAGTTTCTTTTTCATTATTTTTCCTCCTATTTAACATTTTATTTAACTTGTTTTTGTACATTTATTATATTCTATTTTTCTTTTCTTTTCAATATCTTTTGTAACATTCCATGTTTTACATAATTTTTCTTGTCACTTTTTATGTGTTTTGCACAATTATGAATTTTCATATATTTATAAAATATTGATTCTTATCCCATTTTATATTTAATTTTGTATATTATATTTCCTCTAATTCCACAAAAAAACGGGTTAAAACCAAAGTTTTATCCCGTTTTTTCTCTGATACTATCTTTTCTCATCCATCGTTGTCTTTTTTCTCACCGCTGTAATCATAGGTAGCCCTGTATCATAATCTAATTGCCTGGGCTCATATTCCTCATTTTCTCTTTGTCTTGTATAACCATCATTTTCCCAACGAGCAGTTTTATCTTTTCTCCATGGTCTGACACCCCACTGATATCCACGATAAGGATCTCTGGTCTGATTCATATGTTCCAACAACAAATCATGCAGTTCATTTCTTACACAACTATATTCTTCGTTGTTGATAAGATTATGTATCTCATACGGATCTTTTTCCATATCATACAGTTCATCACTGTCCAAAAGATGAATTACCAGCTTGTAACGTTCATTTACAACAGCCCGCATCATCTGTAATCCTCCGAAACCATCATGATCCGTCTCGTAACGTGTAAATTCAAGATATACTTCATCATTAATTTTTTCTTCATGATTTCGTATCTGTGGCAACATACTTTTTCCTTCCAACAATCTAGGAACAGGAAGTCCCATATAATCCATAATCGTCGGTGTAAGATCGATATGAGATGCCGGCTCTGTAATAACTTTTCCTTTCTCTCCCCCACGTATGATCAAAGGTATGTTCGCCACTTCTTTATACGCGGCTGCATTTTTCATTTGAAGTCTGTGGGCTCCTAACATATCTCCATGATCAGATGTATAAATTACAAGTGCATCGGGTAATAATTCATCAATCTTATCTATCACTCGTCCCATTTCATAATCAACAAAAGAATTACATCCTAAAAATAAAGCCAATTGTTTTGAAGGACGATTTATTTCCTGTATACTGGAATGAAGTGCATCACCCGCCCACAATCTTTGCATGAAAGGTTTCTTACTTAAGTCATCTTGAAAATTCGGGTTATCTGCAAACTTAAATCCGGAATACATGGTATTATAAGGTGCAGGACACAAACTAGGACCATGTGGTTCATCATAAGACACCACCAGAAAAAAATCTTCCTCTTTATATTTTTCCAAGAAATCAAGGGCACGGTTTGAACACTGATGAGCATAAGTAAAATCTTCACTCATATCCTCCTCATAAGAAGTATCTGATTTTCTGGATTTTATTCTCTCTTCTGCAGTTAATTCTTCAAGATAACAGCGCATATCATACCAATACTCTTCGTCCCACCCTTCTGGACATTTTCCCAATCCAAAATAATCTCCACCATCCAGATGCCATTTCCCGATATATCCACAATGAATATTATGATCACTGAGTCTTTGTCCAACTGTTTTAACATTATCTCCGAGTGCAACAGAATTAGTCACCATACCATTTGAATGAGGGAATACTCCGGTAAAAATTGCACTTCTTGCCGGACCGCACACCGGTTGACACGTGTACGCATTTTCATAGCGTAATCCCTGCGCTGCCAGCCTGTCCAGATTCGGTGTCTTCATTCTTTCATCCCCATAACACCCTAACATATCCTTTCTGGTTGTGTCTGTCATCAGTAAAATAATTTGTTTTTTCATTTTATTAATACCCTCTCAACTTGCATATTTATTTACATTTCATTATAAAGAGAAGTCACCATATTAAAAATTTTTTCATTAGAAAAAATAGAAGTATAATTCTCTTTTGTCTTTTTCAAGTGCAATAACATAGCATCTTTCACCTGAGCAATTTCTTTTTTCTTCAATGCTGCTAAAATTTGTTCATGCTCGTTATATGTTTCCATAAAACGTTCCGGTGTTAACTGTGTCAGCCATCGCGTACGCTGTGTCTGTAAATTAATCCTGTGATTAATGTCTAGAAATCGTTTGTTTCCTGCCGCTTCAAATAGAATTTGATGAAACTCATGATCACATTGAAAAATATTTTCCAAATTTCCTACCATGATATTTTCACGCAATTTTTTCTGTAATTCAGAAATATTTTCTAAAAATTCCAAGGATACCCTGTCTTTATTCAAAATGATTTCCAGTACTTTTACTTCTATTGCCTCCCGCACCTCAATGATTTCTATAATATCATCAAGATGAATAGGACTTACAATGAACTTGGATCTTTTTCGTTCTAACACCCCGTTATCAACCAAAAGCATCATCGCTTCTCTCACAGGCGTACGACTGACTCCTAATTCCTTTGCAATTTCCGCATCAGAAACCACATCTCCTGATTTTATTTCATAATTTTCTATTTTGTTCAGTAAAATTTCCGTTGCTGTCGCTACAGAATCCCTTCCTATTCTTGGCATAACATTACCTCCGCTTCTCATTTTTCATCATTGTTCTTCCCGTTTATTCACCGTGATAGAACTTTGGAGAGTATCCCATTTCTTCTTTAAATATTCTGCTGAACTGTGAAGATGAAGCAAATCCACACATCTGTGCAATTTCTGTACAGGAATAATTCTTTTCTTCCAATAAGGCACATGCATTTCGAATCCTCTGTTGAATAATGTATTTTTTAATAGATACCCCTGTGATCTTTTTAAATTTCTGCCGTAGATAGTCATAATTGTAATTCATTTCTTTTGATATATCAAATACATTTTTCCGAAATATCAGACTCGAATCTATTTCATTAATCAGCTGGTAAATATCCTTATCTTTATTTTCCACCCTGCTTTCTCTTTCCAGTTGTATCAAAATTTCCACAATTATCACATTACACAGATCATAATATCGTAATTTTTTATTAGTATATTCTTCCACGATACGCAAAAATAATCGATGCACGATATCATTACCCAAAGGGTAGATTCCGGATTGTAACATTTGAATTTCTTTTTTACTTTTGAATCTTATACATATATATTCCGTATAACTTTCTGCCACATAATCTTTTATATCTGTATTTTTCATAAGCAGAACTGAATTCTTTTCATATTTGTAATCAGTTTTATTAATTCTTACTCTCCCGCATCCGTTACAAAAATAAATCATCTCATGACTGCTGTATGAAAAACCACTGATACATTCATCTGGCTGGTAAAACATGGAAAACACACTTTCTAATTGTATATCCATTCAAACCTCCGAATCATGCAAAAAACAGTTTAAACCTCTCCGATTTGATATATTATTTTTTCTTCTATATGTGTATTATATAATATCATAAGACAAAAGAAAAGAGGTTTTTGAATGAAAACAAACAAAGATTACTTCGCTTTAGAAGCAGGGCAGCCACTGCAGAAGCATCTTTCTACCACATCCGGCAGATGCGTTCAGGATTTAAGCGGCAGAAACTGGAAAATGGAAAAAATGCGTATTGGACAGGGAGTAGCTGAAGGAATTCACTTATTAAAAAGCGAATTGTCCGGCAACAATTTCAGTTGGAATGCTGCTTCTGTTCCAGGAGACGTCTATACGGATCTGTACTTGGCAGGAGAACTTGAAGATCCTTATTTCGGAAGAAACATGCACAAAGCAAAATGGGTACAGGAATATGAATGGTGGTACAATCGTGCCTTCAACGTAGAAGAAGACATGATTGGTAAAGATATCCAGCTTGTTTTCGAAGGTGTTGATTATTCCTGTGAGGTATGGTTAAACGGGACCTATTTAGGAACACATGAAGGAATGTATTCATCCTTTTCATTTACTGTAACAGATCATCTTATTTACAGTCAGCCACATGTTCCTGTGAATCTGTTGACAGTAAAATTAGATCCACCGCCAAAAAATCAGCAGAATTTCGCTGGTATGAAACATAATTTCGCCGGTGATTATCTGACCGGACTGATCCCATTTGGAATCTGGCAATCAGTAAAACTGATAGGAACACAAAAATCTGTTATTGAAAATTATCGATGTGAATATGACATCCATAACAATCTGGCCACGGCTCATTTTGATATTAATATCCGAAATCTGCAGCAAGAAGAATTAAACGGCAAACTTCAAATTCAATTGGCAGATCAGGATCTTACACACACCTGTAAACAATCTGTTTGTTTGTCTTCCGGTGATTCTACGATCTCCTGCTCCTTTGATATAGAAGACCCTAAATTATGGTGGCCTTACGATTTGGGTGAACCATTCCTTTACAATCTCACGATTCAGCTGACTGTAAATGAAACCATTCTGGATTCCATCCACGATAAAACTGGTATTCGTACCGTAACAATGCAGATGAATCCAGGTTTCACATCGGAAGAATCTCAGATTCCCTGGACATTTACTATTAATGGTAAAACAATGTTTTTGCGTTCTGCCTGTTGGGGTGGACAGCCGTCTTTCTTCTATGGACGGAATTCCTCTCAAAAATACAGAATGTTTCTGGAAAACGCCAAAGAAGCGAATATCAACAATCTACGTATTTTTGGCTGGCATCCTGCAGAAACCAAAGAATTTTACGATATCTGTGATGAACTTGGTATCACAGTCTGGACTAATTTTTCGTTCGCTACACAGGAATTCCGGACAGATCAAAGCTATCTTGACAAAGTAACGCAGGAAATTCAGGGTTCTGTGATTTCCAGAAGAAATCACCCTTCTAATATCATGTGGATGGGGGGCGAAGAAGTATTTTTTACTGAAGCACATGTGGAAAGTGGAAACAAAGCATTGATGCAGATGATTGGAAAAATCACAAATCAATTAACTAACGTCCCTTATGCTGATGCTTCTCCTCTGAGTTCAAAAGAGGGTATACGCATGGGTTACGCTACAAAAGAATCCGCTCATGCTAATTCTCATTACTATGCTGCCGGCGCAATTTTTATGGAAGATTATTATCCGAATCTGGATTATTGTATTATTCCCGAACTTACAGCTGCTTCCGCTCCAAATGTGGAAAGTCTCAGAAAATTCATTCCTCAAAACGAATTATGGCCTATGGGATTGAGCTGGGGATATCACGCGGCGGATATTGATGTTCTTAAAAATTTAAATTATGAAGTGTTTGGCGATACCAAAATGGGATCTCTGGAGGAATTTGTTGAAGCAACACAGATTTCTCAGGGTACTGTGGCACAGTTTGCCTTGGAACATTTCCGTCGCCAGAAACCACACGTAAGTGGCGTTGCTTTGTGTCATTTTATAACAAATTGGCCAATTATCAAATGGGATATTATTGATTACTATGGTACCAAGAAAAAATCTTTTGACTATGTCAAACGGTCCTATCAGCCACTCCTTCCTTCTTTGGAGTTTTCCAAACGAAGATGGCTTCCCAATGAGAATTTTTCCGGAAACTTATATATAATCAACGATTACTACAAGGAATTCCCTGACTTACATTATGTCTGCGAAGTGAAAGACTGTTTCGGAAACACCATTCATTCCGAGGTATTTAATGTGTCTGTAAAGATGAATTCTTCAAAGAGTTTCAAAGCATTACACTTTACACTGCCTGCTGATGCAAGAGAGTATTTCACAATTCATTTAAAACTTTTCAGCGATTATACACTGCTTTCCGAAAATGAATATCGTTTACTCATTGCAGATCAAGAAGAAGCAAAGAAAAAAGCATATGAGTTATATACCGAAATGCATAAAAAATCCCGAAAATATGGAAAAGGATATTATCGTTATTTCCCTCAAATTTTCGAAAACCTTTAATTGCTAACTCAAACTTTCTCCACTATAAACAGAATATCCATCTTTTTACCATAATTATCTTTTCCGCGAATGTATAATTTGTATTATAAGTCAAAGATGCCGCATACTTCAAGAAAATTTTGAAAAAACACAAATCAGCTTCCTGCTTTACACCTAACTTTTTGCATTTTCAATATTTCACTCCCTGGAAACCAGTTTTATGACCGCTTAACATAAGACAAACCTCCAAGCCGGTACATAATCTTATATCAGCCTGGAGGTTTACACAAAATAGTGCTCTCTTCGTTATTGTTTTATTTTGAAATTTTCACCTTTCTTTTGGGTTAATAACCGATATTTAACTTACTTCCTACAGCAATCTTCAGACCTTCCATACTCATATTTTTCTTAAATGCATCATCTATTTTCTCTAATGGATACCAGTCTGTTACCATTTCCGAAACAGGAATTCCTATTTCAATTGCTCTGCGAATCATCTCAATGGTACGCGGATAATTCTGCGGTGCATATGCATAAGAGCCAACCATGGTAATTTCTTTGAAGCAGATATCTTTATGTGGATCAATTGAAACTTCTCCTAGTTCTACAAAGAATCCTACTTCACAGAATCCTCCTCCTCGCTTTGTAAATTTCATTGCGTTCTGGAATCCTTTTGCGTTACCTGTTGTCTGGAACACAAATCCTGCCCCAACACCTCCGGTAAGTTCTTTCACTTTCTCAACCAAAGCTTCACTCGAAGGATAATCCATAAAGTTTAATGTTGCTACAGCGCCAATCTTTTTTCCAAGATCCAGACGTTTTTCATTTCCATCTACCAGAATAACATTTGTGATTCCCATCGTTTTTAATACTGTAAGTACTGCAATACCGATCGGACCCGCACCATTAACAACGCAAGTAGTATTAAAAGAGATAAGCCCCGTACTCTTCGCTCTTTCTACCGCCTGAACTCCAACAGAAAGTGGTTCGATCATAATACGTGTATTAACATCAAATTCATTAACCTTGAAGAAAGTAGAACCTTCACGAAGTAAAAGATAATCAGCAAACCATCCATTTAAATGCTTCTCATCATCTGCCATAAGTCCGTAACACCCAATATTATCGCAGAGTCCGGCTCGATCCGGCATAGTCTTGCATGATTCACATTCCCCACATGGTATTACACTCGTCACAATCTTATCGCCCACCTTTACAGGTTTCCCTGTAAAATCAACAGTAACATTCTTGCCCATCTTTACAATTTCACCTGTACCTTCATGCCCCAATACTATCGGAAGACAGTTCATCGGATCTGATTTGTACTCGTGCACATCTGTACCACATACACCACATCCTTCTACACGGATCAACATTTCGTTATCACCCACTTCAGGAATATCGTATTCCTGAATCTCGAATTTCTGTACCTCTGTCATCATAGCTACTCTTGATTTTTTGATTTCCATAATAGTATCTCCTTCTCATATTATTTATAATATCTTTAAAATAAAATTTGTTGATTATTGATAATCAGCATATGACCTGATTATCTTTATTTTTTATTATCAGAGCGTTTTTCCAATATTTTCACTATAACTCCTATTAATATGGCTGCCAGCGCCATCGCAACAAACGTATACACATTAGGCCCCTGAGATCTTACAAAGCCTATAGGAGAAAATGCAATATAAACCGCAATCATTGTCCACGTAACAAAACCACCAAATCTATAGCGATTTTTCCACGGATCTACATTTACAACATGATTATTTTCAAATTAATACTCCTCGCAAGGATATTTCTTCGCAATAAAAAACATGACAAGACAACTAATTATAAATAAAAGGGTTGTATAATATAAATAATGCATTGGTTTTATAAAATAGCAGATAACATAACCGATCATATATACGCAAACACCGATTTTTCCTGCAATTGCAGGTATTTTCTTTGTCAGATAGCCGACAGCAATTACAATTAATACAGGAATATTGTATAGTAAGTTAATTGACTGGAAAAAGTTATATAACCCCTGTGGTGCATACATAAAGAGCGGTGCTACAACCATGGAAAATATACCAATTACCACACTGAAAATAATGTCGCTGAACTATTCAAAACACTATTGAAAGTACTTAGTACCACACCAAACATTGCTGCAGCAAAAACACCGGCAAGAGGTACTGGCAGAACAGTTCTTACAAGAGTTGGATATACTGTTTCTGCATTGCTAATATTGCCGCCAAGCAGCTGATATCCCATAACACCTGGCAGGATAATGATAACCGGTGTAAATACTTTCATCACCCCTGCTAACATGAGTCCTTTCTGTCCTTCTTTTAAATTTTTAGCACCAAGTCCTCTCTGAATCACAGACTGATCTGTTCCCCAGTAAAAAATGTTTGCAATCAACATACCTGTAAACATTGTTCCAAACGGCACATCATCATTTGGTCCGCCAATAGAATTGAGTTTCTCCGGAGTCATATTAAGAAAATTTTGCACTCCATCAACGAAATGTCCCTTTCCAAGAGCAAGCAACGCGCAGATTACTACGGAAAATCCACCAATTAATAATATAACTCCGTTGATAGTATCAGAAACTACTACAGCTTTTAATCCTCCGCAACTATTCACTTTACTTTTCTCCTGTTCTCAGTAGTTAATTTGAGAAAAAGATCAAGACTGCATAGAGAATGTCCTGATAGCTTTTTCAACATTTTCCTGCATTTTTTCTGTTGCTGCAGCTGCGATCTCATGATAAAACGCTACCTCTCCATTATGTTTTTCCAGACACGATTTCACTCCGTCTACACCTGCTTTTCCCATATAAGAGTAATAGTTGATCTTACGAATACCACAGTGAATTGCTTTTACATAGTCTTCTGCATTCACGCCAGATCCTCCATGCATAACCAGCGGAATCTTTACCAGACTCTTTATTTTCTCAATCCTTGCAAAATCAAGTTTAGGTGCAACAGTGTAAAACCCGTGTGCCGTTCCGAAGGAAGCCGCCAGTGCATCAATCTTTGTTTCCTCCACAAATCGCTTTGCATCTTCCGGATCCGTATACATATCCTCCGGTTTTATGCTCCCTACATTTGCTCCTCCTGCTTCACGTCCACCCATAATACCAATTTCTGCCTCTACATCTGCACCGTATCTTCTTGCATATTCAACTGCAATCTTTGTGTTTCTTACGTTTTCTTCATATGAAAGTTCAGATCCGTCATACATAACTGATGTAAACCCAAGTTCCAGGCAACGCTTTAAGCGTTCCAAATCACTGCAATGATCCAGATGTACTGCAACCGGAACTTTAGCATTTCTGGCAACCGCAACCATTACAGGTGCCATAAATTCCACAGGAGCAACATCCTCAAGCAGTGGAATATACATCAATATAACAGGCACATTGTACTTTTCAGCGGTCTTCACAACCGCAAACATATTTTCTAAATTCGGGGTATCAAATGCACCAACCGCAATATTTCTAGCTTCTGCGATCTTCAGCACTTCGTTCATTGTTGTTAACATTTATGCTTCCTCCAAAAGTTTTATCTTAACACCATATTTTACTATTTCATTTTCCTTCAACATTACAAGCTTACCACTTTGATTAACCTTTTTACGGCCGTTTGGATTACAGTTTCCGGGTTCCAGTCCCAGTACATAATCGTATTTCCCCATCATTTTCCACTCTGTAAAACACGGGAGTGATTCGGGATCAAAAGATATCTCCACACCTTTTTTAATATAAGGATTATATATCTTTGCAACTCCTTTTTCTTCAAAAGAATGGTAATAGCAAGCCTCCTCTGTCATACTGCCCGGCTCCGAAATCTCTTTCCAAGTAGAAATGTGTTCCCTTGCATATTCATTCCTAGGCCGAACATCACATGAATTTATTTGTAGCTGCGCATGTTCTGATAATAATGGATAGCCCATGTTCATGTGGTACATAAACATACAGGCGGATTCCTTATCTCCTTTATTCTGAATCTGATCCTTAATTTCGATCGTATTATTTTTTTTGCCTATATGAATTTCTCTAACCAACTCCATCTTTTCCATAAACAAAGCCGCCTGCGATATAATTGCGTGGATGGTATAATCGTCATCATTTTCACTCCAATAGCAGTGTTTGGCTGGCTGATTACTGATCCTTCCATGAAGCGGGTATGTAATTCCATCTATTTCACAAACCTCTCCCACATTATCTAAACCGCAGGTTGTCAAGAAGCCCCCTGTGAAAGAACGCACCATTTCCGATTGATTTGCATCATAATATTTGGACGAAACATAACCACAAGGTGCAAAATACCCCATGTTATCTCCCTTAAATATTACCCGGGTAATATCAGCACAACGATCTGGACAGACTGTTACCTCCAGCCCCAGTCCATTTCGAACACGCATGATTCGCACACCATCAGCTTTTCCCTCCAAAAGATAACATTCTTCTACACCACGTATCTGATCTGGATTCCCAAAATAATAATCTTCTTTCACCACTTTTTCTCACCTTTTTCTTAATCAATATTAACAATCTCATATCCTAAGTAGTATTTAAACGCTTCTTCCAATACCTTCTTCATATGTCCAACACCAACTGTTGTATGATGTTTAAATCCATTTCTGGCAAGCTTGTTCAGCTTACTTTCAAGATTAGAAATTTCAGCTACACCTCCGCAGCCAAAATATCCATCTTCAATAACATCATCCGTAAATCTTCCTTCACTGAAATAGATATAAATCTTTCCGTCTTCCATCTTGCAGTTCGAAAATGTCATATCAAAAGGCCTTATTCTTCCTTCATTTGCTCCCCATCCGTGTCCGGGTGCCGTCTTGGCAATCATCTTATGATCAATAACATTACCTTTACAAGTCATCAATGACTGCGGAACAGGTCCACAATGGAAAAGAATAACTTTATTTTCTTCCTCTCCATAATTATTGTTCCAGTCAAGACAAGTAGATGCTTCTTCCGATGCAAGAGACAGGGCTTTCATAGTAAGTGCAGAACAGAGATCCATTTCACATGAAGCAATAATTCCTCTGTCATTTAATTCGCCTAACAATACACACGGAGTGATATGAAGAATATCTTCCATTTCATTCCAACAACGTAGCGTCAGTGCATCCAAATGATATTCTTTTATATATTCGTCCAGAACAACACTTGTCTTAGCAAGTGTATTCATATTCTCTTCCGGCACACAGGAGCAGTTGGTGTAGTTCTCAAGAATTCCTCTCTTAATAATTACATCCTCATCATCGTCATTCTTGTTCTGTACCTTAAAAATTAATTCTGACAAATCGAAAGATTCAATATTAATGCCATATCTCTGTGCCGTTACCTCATCGAAACGAACAGTCTTAAATGCAGTTGTTCTTGCACCAATACATCCCACATTCAACTTTTTCATTCCCTTTACAACACGACATACTGCAGCAAAATCTCTGAGATTTTCAGCAAATTCTTTTGAAAGAGGATGTACTACATGGGGGGGGAATACTGTATATGGTTTCTTATATTGTTCAAAAACATCCGTCACGCTGAATTTTCCACAAAATGCATCCCTACGATGAGCAAAATCCATTTTTCCGATTTCGTCAGGATATGCCTGCATCAAAATTGGAACTCCTGCATTCTCCAGTGCAGTAATGGCCCCATTTTCATCAATAAAAATGGGCATACATAATATAACTCCATCGAATTCTCCCCGGTGCTCTTCCAGCCATTTTGCATAAATGCGTCCTTCTTCTCTTGTCTCAACCGCGCCATATCGAGTTGCTTTTTCATCCATAATCAGGTAATCATAACCTGCGTTTTCAACAGCTTCTATCATCTCCTGTCTTGCAGAACTGAGAAGCTCTGCAGGCATAAATCCTCTGTTTCCAAAATATAAAACAAATGTCGTCTTCTTCATTTTTTATACTTTCCTTTCTCCTTTATTTCTCATACAGCCTCGGATAAATCATCCTGTATTGATCAAATAATTTTTTATATTTTTCCTTCACGCCTTTTCGTGGGAAATAAGTATCTCTATAAGTGATAAATACTTTTGACGCTTCTTCCAAATTCCTGAATCTTCCACATGCAACTCCGGCAAGCAATATACATGCAACTGTTCCTGATTCAGCGGCTCCCAATGATATTATCTCTTTATCATATATATCTGCCTTTATATGTAACCACTCTTTTGAGTTTGCCCCTCCTCCTGTAGCAAAAAGTTTTTCTACTGCAATTCCTGCTTTTTGGAGGTAATCAAGATTTAATTTCATTTCATAAGAACACCCCTCCATAATTCCCTGATAAATCTTCTCTTTTGATGTGTCCATTGTAAGACCAGCAATTATTCCCTTTGCACTATTGTCCATATAAGGTGTTCCAGCGCCTGCGAAATAGGGAAGAATCAATAATTCTGACGGTTCTCCATCAGAAACTCCCCTGTTATATACCTCGTATGGATTCTGCCCGTTTTCATACGCTTCCTTTGCCTCCATAGGAGATACTTTATCCCGATACCACTTTAACAACGCACCTCCGGTGTAAGAAAAAGCATATGTAACAAACAAATCCTTCATATACGGAACGATCGCAAATCCAGACTTCTGCAAAAGCATTTTATCAATTTTCTGACCTTTCGAGAAAGCAACTGTGATGCATTCTACAGTTCCTGTACCATCTACTCCATGCCTCTCATTAAATACTCCGCTTCCAATAGCCGCTGCAATCTGATCATGGCATCCTGACACTATAACCGGCCGGTTCATAAATCCGAGTTCTTCTGTTATCTGCAGACTCATATTTCCAGCTTTCGCTCCTATTGGAACAACCTTCGAAAGCATGGACACATCGATCTCCGCAGCATCCAGTATTTTGGTATCCCATTCTAAGGAATAAATATCAAATGCCATTGTTCTCGTTGCAAGTGAATAATCAATCTGTCTGACTCCTGTTAGTTTGTATACAATATAATCTTCAAACAGGCATATATATTTCACTTTTTTCCAAATCTCCGGCTTATGTCTTTTCTGCCAACACCACTTACATACGCTGTACATCTTTCCCGGTGCAATTCCTGTATTCTCATAAATATAATCTCTGCCAACCGTTGCTGTGATTTCATCACATTCTTCCTGCCCATTTGGATCTGTAAACAAATACGATTTATCCAAAACAGTTCCATCTTTGTCGAGTAAAACACTCGCTTCTCCAAAAGACGTTACACAAATTGCTTCTATCGATTGTATTTGTCTGGTGATTTTTTTTATTACTGACTTTATTCCCTCCCAGACCACCTCTGCATCAATGGTGTGTTCTTCTTTTGTAATATGAATTCTGTATTCTTCATACTCCTCCATAAAGAAATTGCCCTCATCATCATAGACTGAGCACTTGCACCCAGTTGTTCCTATATCGATCCCTGCTAGATACAACTTATCACTTCCTCTCCTGAACTTTGTACTCAGTATAATCAATCAAAGACGAAATAAATAGAATTGCAGTTCTAAATAATAGTATTTTTGTTCACTCTCTTTTCACTTTATAGTTTTATATATCTTTACTATTTAATGACTGCTCAATAACAAAAAATAAGTTTTAATCCCCTGCTACAAAAATAAAACTTGTAGAAAGGTACAAACAGCAGGAATTCATGCTGATATTGATCCAAAACAACGACCTGGGAATTTCGTGTGTTGTTGAGCAGTCATTATTTACTTTTTTAACAGTAACAATAAAGTTATTTTGTTTGTTATATTGCTCATAATATAGTATAATTTTATTAAATTCCTTTATGAATCACTAATCCTTAGAAGCAGACTATGGCTACGTTGGGCGCCAAAGTCTGTTTAACGTCTCTTACAGAAAGGGGATTTTTAAAATGATGAACCTGATCTATTCTTTTGATGAAATCAACAAAATTTTATTTGATTTTAACAAACTGACTAATTTCAGAATTGCATTGTTTGACAATAATTTTACAGAGTTTCTATCCTGTCCGACCAGGCTGTCCCGCTTTTGCAAAACTCTACGGGAAGATATAACATTAAATGAAAAGTGTCATCATTGTGATTTCGAAGGTTTTGCAAAATGTACTGATGAAAGGAAAACAATAATCTATCAGTGCCATATGGGTATGACAGAAATTATTTCTCCTATTATTTCTTCTGATACTATTATCGGCTATGTTATGTGCGGACAGTTTTTTTCGTCTGATTCCTTGTACAAAAAATGGGATAATCTTCTTCCTGTATTAAAAAAACAGAATGTCGATATTGAAACTTTACATACTTTACATAATAAATATACCTTGTTTTCAACAGACATTCTTCCCTCTTTACAGCACTATCTTGAGATGATTGGAACTTACTTAAATGTAACTGGTCTTCTTAAAATGAATAAAAATAATCTTGCATATCAACTTGACAATTATATTCTAAAAAATATCAGCCAGCCGATTAATGTAGAAATGCTCTGTAAAGAATTTCATTATCAAAAGACTAATTTTTACAAAGTCACACACGAACTCTACGGCATTAGTATCATGAAGCATGTTCGTAACTTAAAAATCCAGGTAGCAAAAAATTTATTATCATCTACAAATATCCCGATCAATCAAATTGCTGCCCAAATTGGAATGGATGATTACAATTACTTTACCAAACTATTTAAGCAATTAGAAAAATGTACCCCAAAAGAATTTAGAAGGAACTCTATTAAAAAGAAGATTTCAATCTGATATTTGTTAATCTTCACAGTTTTACCATTAAATGCCTTTGACTGATGCTCTAATATCAGCCAAAGGCATTCGTAATGTGTCCGTTCATTAACTTATCCAAGGAGGCCTATACTCCGAAAGATTTTGGCACAGATGCCAGCGATGTGAATGGATGCCTGGAGGCATAGGTGCCTTTCTTATTTGACTTAGGAGCCAGAATATCAGGTGTGGAGTGATTGTCAGGCCCGAAGCTGCGTAAGCAGACGTTACAATCGTGAAACATCTGATAGAATCCTGTCAGTCAAACAAGAATGTAGAAAAAGAAGCACGGCATTGTACGGAAATCGGATTTATACTGAAGAATAATTTAAAATTTGTGTCCAGTTTTTGTTGACTAGTGTACTGGCAAGTTGTAAATTATGGTAATATATGGTATGATAAAAGAAAAGGCAAGGTGATTCTATGGCCAGAAAAAGAACCTATAAAATTCTTTTATCAGATGAGGATAAAAAGATCCTTAATGCTACTATTCATAATAAAAAAACATGCAAAATGACGATCCAGCGCTGCCAAATATTATTAGAACTTGATGAAAATGCCCCGAAGCATCTTACACAAATGCAGATTGCTAAAACCTTTGGTGTCAGCAAAGCAACAGTTTCTAATATTGTTTCTGCTTACGCAAATGGCGGTATTCCTGCAATTATCAAAATTAACCGGAATCCTCGCTCAAATGCAAGACGTAAAATGGATGGCCGGATGGAGGCAGAATTGCTCCGAATTACCTGCAGTCCTGCTCCGGATGGTCGTGTCCGTTGGACATTGCGCCTTTTAGAAAAGCAAATCCGCTTGGAGTTTGATGAACCTATCAGCCGTGAATCCATTCGGATTGCCTTAAAAAAAATGAACTTCGACCTCATATGAATGACTATTGGTGTATTCCTCCAAAGGAAAATGCCGAGTTTGTCGCAAATATGGAAGACATTCTTGATATTTACGAAATGCCATACAACCCGGAGATTCCAGTAGTATGCATGGATGAAAAACCTTATCAATGCCTCGGGGAAACACGTACACCGCTTCCTATGCGGCCGGGAGATAATCAGAAGATCGATTCCGAATATGTCCGGGAAGGAACCTGCAGTATTTTTGTTTTTGTAGAACCATTACGGGGGTGGCGTTACAGCAACGTTCGGAAAACACGGACAGCACTTGACTGGGCAGAAGAAATAAAATATCTGTTGACAGAATGTTATCCATGATCAAAAGGTCATTTTGATCATGGATAATCTGAATACCCATGTGCTGAGTTCTCTATATAAAAAGTATCCAGCACAAGAAGCTTGCAGTTATGCCAGACGGTTAGAGGTTCATTACACGCCAAAACATGGAAGCTGGTTGAATATCGCAGAAATAGAATTAAATGTTATGACCAGACAATATCTTGCCAGGAGGTTAGATTCTATTTCTAAGATTCAGCAGGAATTGAAAGCATGGGAAAACATGAGAAATCAGGAGTGTGAAAAAGTAATATCAATGAATTCACGTTTCTTCCCAAAAGTAAATAAAATACATTAGCTAACTAAAAAAATCACTATCCTCCTTACACTTGATGAGTATAGTGATTTTTTTATAGTGTGTTTTTTATTTATAGAATTTTCAAAAGTTTCAATTATTATTTTCCAAGAGCTTTTCCCAAAACTTTATATAATTCTTCCACTTCTTCCCGTGATAAGGTAATTCCCTTACTCATCTTTTCATGTTCCGGAGCCCAATCCCTGATATCATATTTTGGAGTTGCTCCATTCCAGGAAATCCTATTAATTTCTTTTCTCCACCCTTTAGCATTTTCAGAAAGAACTCCGATTTCTTCTACAATATCATATTTAATGTCTGCCATTTTTCCTTCACCTCACAAATTTCTCGATCTATGCTAATAACTAACCATAACATCGTAAACCATATTATCACCACAGATCTTGCTTTTTCTGTTGTGTAGTATAGCATAAGCTCTTTTAATTTGCAAAATATATACACAAAAAACAAATCAAAATGTCATAATACAACTCTTTTAATCTAAATCAAAAACAAGGAACACTCCAAACTCACGAGTGTTCCCTGCCTTATTTTGTATCGAAGCTCTTTGTTCATTTAGTGGGCCATTTGGTGGGCCATTTTTTTATAAACTATGCAAATTTATAAAGTCTTACATCTTATTCAAAAGTCCGCTAAACGCCCTAGTTATCAGCATTTAACGCCCTTCGACATTTTGCAGGAGAATACATGAAAAAGGGCTGTAAATTACGATACCTAATTTCATTGTGTTTACATCAATCCAGACTTCATCCTTCTCCTTTATTATTCAAATTTTTCTTTCAGTTTGAGATACATTTTATATAGTTCATCATCATTAGCAATATTGACAGCATCCGTCTTATATTCATCAAGCACTGCCTGTGATGGTGTCATAACGCTACTGAGTCCTTCTTCCGTTGCATGTGTATATACATTCTCTACGCTAATAGCTTTGTGTCCCATTTTCAATGCAGTATTTACTACATTTGCATTTTTAGCAGTATTTGCCATCGTGTCTGCGGTATGTCTGAGCGAATGGAGACATAGCCCCTTCTGTTGACCGCTTTTGGTGAGGTGGATATCTCTGTCTATCTCCAACTTGTTACATAGTTCCTTAAAGCATACCTCCATAGAAGAATTAGAACGCCTTTTTCCATTGATAAATGTCGGATATAACAGATTATCCGGATTATTCCTACATTTAAGTCGTGTCTGTTCCATCATATACAGTACACATTCCCGGCATAAGTCAGACATCATAATAAAACGTGTCTCTTTGTTTTTGGGAACTTTCGTATAGTATTCTATACCTTTATTCTTATCATTGTCCTTGAATCGAAGTGATCGCGTTTCTACAATATAGATCTTATTATTTTCAAGATCTATATTATCATTTCTCAATGCTGCAAATTCACCAGCTCGCAACCCGGTTTCTAACAAGAATAGTACAACGACCGGGTATTGTCCCATATTATTTTTGTACGCATAATAGAATTTCTGAATATCTTCTGGGGTAAAAATTTTTTTACGTTTCTTTATATCTTCTTCCCTTTTCCTGTTATATTCATCCGAAATCTCTCTCTTAACGCTGACCTGTTCAGCGTAATTTTCCTTCAGCAAACTGCGATTTACTAACCATTTACAACAACGTTTGCACAATTGCATAGGCAATGAACAGGTCTTTTTACTCTTTAATCCCAATATCGTATCATAATAGTTTTCAAACTCTACGGCATTAAGCATATGCAGCTGATACTTCGCTATTGGAAAAGGATAAAAATTTCGATTCAGATTGCTAATATAAGAATGATATCCGCTTCCGGTTAAATTTGGCTTTACTTCTTGCTCAATAAACTCACTCATATATTCACCGAACGTTTTCGCCTTATTTATTTTAACATCTTTTCCTCGTTCAATTTCCTTTTCCCATGCGGCTACATCCATTTTAGCCTTGTCACGAGCAGCAGATTCCGTATCACCCATTCTTTTAATTCGCTTCGGCTTACCTGTCTTGGGATTCAAGTACTTACTCTGAATTACGCATTCATACTTTCCGCTGGGTAATTTTCTTACGTTTCCTTCGCCATTTTCTTTTCTACCATCAAGTTTTTTAGCCATTTTCTTCCTCCATGTAACAAATATCACTTTTTCAATTTAAGATGTTTTCAAGCCTCAAAAGTGATAGTAAAAAGTGATAGTAGGTAAATTATAAAACGCCCCTAACCACAACTCAATTAGTAATTATTACCAATTTTCATTGTGTTTAGAGGCGTTAAATCACTTCTCGCTTGGACACATTAGCTAAATTTAGCTATTTATTTATAGTTTACGATATCGCCGAACTCTGGTTTCAGGGATGCACCGCCTACAAGACCGCCGTCGATGTCTGCCTGAGCAAATAACTCCGGAGCTGTCTTAGCGTTTACAGATCCGCCGTACTGGATGCGGATTGCTGCTGCAGTTGCCTCATCATAGATCTCAGCGATGCAAGCACGGATTCCTGCGCAAACTTCCTGAGCCTGCTCAGTTGTAGCTGTTTTACCAGTTCCGATAGCCCAGATTGGCTCGTAAGCGATAACGGCTGTTTTAGCCTGATCAGCTGTAACGTTCTGGAAACCAACTTTAACCTGCTGACGGATGAAGTCCATAGTTATGCCCTGCTCTCTCTGATCAAGAGTCTCTCCACAGCACATAATTGGAGTGATTCCGTGCTCAAATGCTTTAAGCATTTTTTTGTTTACAGTTTCGCTTGTCTCAGCGAAGTACTCTCTTCTCTCAGAGTGTCCGAGAACTACGTATTTAACACCAGCGTCTGTAAGCATGTTCGGGGAAATCTCGCCTGTGAAAGCACCTTTCTCCTCGAAGTACATGTTCTCAGCACCAACCTGGATGTTGGAGCCTTTTGCAGCCTCAACTACAGGAAGAATATCGATAGCCGGTACGCAGAATACTACGTCAACATCATCATTTGCTACTAATGGTTTTAAAGTTTCTACTAATTTAACTGCCTCACTTGGAGTCATGTTCATTTTCCAGTTTCCGGCAATAATTTTCTTTCTAGACATTTTATATATCTCCTTTTGTATGATAAGGAAGTTCGATTCACTAAACGGACATGTCGCCGGCAGGCGGCATCACCATATATGAAAGTCAGCTGGTCTGCGCCGTTGGCCTGCTCTCATTAAGTTCCTTCGAACCAAATCCGCACATAATTCAAGCTGCGCTTACAGCTTGCTTTCATTAAGTGCTCTATTTATTTATCGTTAGCTGCTGCTACGCCTGGTAACTCTTTTCCTTCCAGGAATTCAAGAGATGCACCGCCACCTGTGGAGATGTGTGTCATCTTGTCACCATAGCCAAGGATGTTAACAGCTGCTGCGGAATCACCACCACCGATGATAGTGGTAGCATCTGTATCAGCAAGAGCTTTGGCAACAGCCTCTGTGCCATGAGCGAAGTTCGGCATTTCGAAACAGCCCATCGGTCCGTTCCAAACAACTGTCTTAGCATCTTTTACAGCGTCAGCGAAAAGTTTCTCTGTCTCTGGTCCGATGTCCATTCCTTCCCATCCGTCCGGAATCTCACCACGTTTTACAACCTGGATATTGCAATCATTGGAGAAGGAATCACCAATTCTGTTATCAACCGGAAGAAGAAGCTTAACGCCTTTTTCTTCTGCCTTCTTCATCATGTCTAATGCATACTGAAGATAATCATCCTCGCAAAGGGAAACACCAATGTGTCCGCCCATAGCCTTGGAGAATGTATAGGACATTCCACCACCAATGATCAGAGTATCCACCTTGTCAAGAAGGTTGTTGATAACAGAGATCTTGCTGGAAACCTTAGCACCGCCAAGGATTGCTACGAATGGTCTATCAGGATTGTTTACAGCGTTTCCGAGGAAATCGATTTCTTTCTGCATCAGATATCCAACAACAGCTGTATCTACATATTTGGTAACACCAACGTTAGAGCAGTGTGCTCTGTGAGCGGTACCAAATGCATCGTTTACAAATACGTCGCAAAGAGAAGCAAGTTCCTTGCTGAATTCATCACCGTTCTTAGTCTCTTCTGCACGATAACGGGTATTCTCAAGAAGAATGATCTCGCCGTCTTTCATGTCAGCTACTGCTGCTTTTACAGTGTCATCTACAACA
>ENA-OQKO01000460-OQKO01000460.1-human-gut-metagenome-genome-assembly--contig:-NODE-460-length-39199-cov-14.498618_pt1 | contig 39199 bp, 25 predicted proteins | sample MGYA00242777_ERZ504796 | MGnify/ENA primary metagenome ERZ504796 (study PRJEB26092, sample SAMD00036404) | human gut metagenome | host: Homo sapiens | study: EMG produced TPA metagenomics assembly of... | reverse complement strand
GGCAATACTGTAAGTACAAAGATATATTCGACAGCCGCATAATCATTAATTCGACAGCAAAATTTTACATATCTATTTCTTATCAGAAAGATTTACTTTCCATAGACACAAGAATTTTTACACCCTCATCTTAAGAATCCTGCGTTGCAGGATTCTTACCGCTTTTTAGTCAGGATTGCGAACTTGTTTCGCAATTACCTAATCGATAATTATCATGAATATATTTGTCTTTGATAGATTATATAAACTATCAAAGGTTATAATTTTAGGAAATTTTGCTGCACTCTATATGCATTATCTAATTCTTCCCATGTTGAAATACTTAATGAATGGATCTTTAAACAATAATCCATTATAGTCTTTCGCAAATATGTATCCACCTTTTTTATTTCATTAATATCTGGTTCAATTTCAAATATAGATTTTCCTCCATGAAGTATCGGATTTCTATATTTGTTTTTCAGTTGCTCATACTTTTGTTTGTTCCGTAAATAATCCGCCTTATCAATAGCTAATATTGTAAAAACTAACTTTATTACCTTTTCTTTATTATAATTTCGTGGATCGATTCCATCAAAAGTATCAAATAAGTAACTAATTCGTTGTGTCCAATCTCTGACATATTCTGACTCACAAATATTCACCAAAGAACGCTTACACAAATTATCAATATAATTTGCATTACCAAACAATATTTCATATATATCATCTTTATAAAGTTTAATACAATTATATGCCTCGCTAGGAATCTGATACTCACTGAATACCCTTCCTGGTACAAATTGTAAGAACAATTCTTCCTTATCTTCTACAAACTCATAAATTGCCCTAATACCTGTTCTTAACCCAACTCTGGGAGGTAATACTTCTCCGTTTAGAATATCACCCCCTGATAGCATATCATAATACAAACATTCATTGAGCTCATTGCAAATGTAATCCACAAATTGCTCCCTTATTATTGGTGAACGCATGTATTCATCACTGATTTTAGGCAGATTTAAACCTATAACACGCGGATATCCATCATCAGCTCTTTCACAGCGATATAATATTTCTATAATGTATTCAAAGTCTTCTATTGAAAAATCATTAAAAATAGATTCATAATCTTCCCCCAAATCTTTTGATACATAATTTTTATAGTATCTATCATATTCGAACTGATTCAAACTTGGAAGAAGTAAATAGTTTCCCCTTTTCTCTGGATAGCTAATCTGTAATCCTTCCAGCGTTGCAACATATGTTGTCCTTTGAGAATAAACGACTGGTAATCCCGCAAGTGATTGCTCTTGTGGCATTTTGTATGAATACTTGCTTACTTCATTTAAAATATATTCTTTTAGCGATTCAATACTAGTTATTTCGCTATCAATTACCTTTGTACAAAACCGTATTATTATATTAAATAGCTCCTGATTTATCTCATGTGCTTTTCTAATCGATACTAATTCATCTATTCTTTTCCCCTTATGAACAACCTCAGTTCTTATTTCTTTCGAGTAAAAATATAACTGCGAACTAATAACATCAAAATTTGATTGATTTTCAGCAACAATTGATAAAATTCTTTTCTTGTTATCAGTAAAACTGTATGTATCACAAAGTCCCATTCCATCTATTTTTGAAAACAAAAAAATAAAACATCTTGTCTCATCAATAATCTGCAATGCCTCGCATGCCTCGGCTATATATCGCCTATATAAGTTATATACTTCGTCATTTCTGTGTGAATAAATCACTCTATATAATCTTGTATCATTATTCTCTGTCACACCCAGATCAAGTCCAATTCCTTTTTGCATTAAATAGAACTCTTCTTCTCCATTTATATATGCCCCGATTGAATAATCGTCATTGATTGAAAATAGCATTCTTTTACCATCTATAAGCCCAGGGATTCCTATAGTATATTCCGGTCTATTAAATGGGCATTCTAATATTCTAATGTAATCAAATCGTCTATTTGCATCATTTAGAATTTTCTCAAAAATAGTAATATCATTATTTATCTCAATAATATCATATTTAGATGATAATAAAAGAAAAGGTAAACCTGTTAGTTGTTCTGTAAAGAAACTTCGATTGTGTTCTACAATTAATCTTAATTTCTCCTTTTCATCATCTAAAAGATTACTATATTCAATAGCCTCATTTGATACATCTCCTGGGAAAAAAATCATATCTCCAAGTTTTAATACGTACTCTAACAGTACACGTTGTACAGGCAAAATATATAAATTCACTTTTTCATAACCCCTTTCTTTACTTTAATGGAACAAGACTACACAATTTTCAGATTCCATCCCTTCTGTTGTAACTTCATCTGCATTTTTTCATCCACAAAATCAATAGGAATAGCAAGACAAATCAACGCTCTTGCTCTTGTCATTGCAACATACTGGCATTTTAATCTTTTCTCTGAAGAACTCTTCATCCTTTTGGGTGGTTCTCCACACAGATAATCAAGTATTGATTTCATATTATGTGATTTCATAAAAGTCTCTAACACCAAAGTAGCTAAATGTGTTCTTCCTTTAACAGAATGGATACTACCAAATTCCATATCAACCTCGCGTTTTGTCTCTTCGTCACAGTACACATAATAATTTGGCAATAGTTTTTTATCATCACTATTTTCATTGCTCTTTTCTTGATCTTCCACCCATTTTCCAAATTTATTTACATCCTCATTGGGTTCAGTTTCAAATAGATACAATATTTTTTTCATAATAATAACCATAGACTTCCAATCTTCTTTAGAAATTAGATTACCAAAATCAGCAAGTAACATAAGTAACTTTCTGAAATCCTTTTTTTGTTCATCTGATAATAGTTTCATAATAGCATTGATTGAATTTCCCGTAGCAGGTATATAATTACATTCCTTAGCTTTATTAACTAATCGTCTAAGACCTTTACAAATCCATTCAATCTGCTCTGATTTTTCTCCATTATTCTGAAATTCTTCAATTCCTTTCCTAAAATAATCAATCAAATTTTTAGGAGTGGTTCTCTTGTTTGCTTTTCTAGCTTCATAAGCATTCCAATAATCATATATTCCTTTGGGAAATTGATTATCTTTTGTCTCTTCTTTTTTATCATGAATCATCCCAATTACATGAACGCCTTCTTTTTCATAAGTTTTCAGTTCCTCATCACTAAACGTATCCAATATAAGTTGTCCAAATTCATCTATTACCTGAGCTGCATTCTCCTTTTCAAATAAAAAGATTGTATGTTTGATTCCCTTTTGCGTAAATTCATTGTCTGTACCATCCATTTGAGCTTTTGAAAGAGCAACAGTATTGGCTAAACTTGATATGGATGAATCAAATCTTCTGCTTTCACTTAAAACAAGTGCATTTTCCCTTGGAAAATTTTCCGTTGTATCATCAGCATATAAATTCCCATATATTGCTTGATTACTATCACCAAATCCCTGCCTTATGCTCAACTCTCCATCACTATTAAAAGCCTTTTTGAGCAAATTCCATTGAAACGTATCTGTATCCTGAGCTTCATCTATAAACAATATAGGAAACCTTCTCTGTATAGCTTTAGGTATCTCATCCCATTCTTTCAAAACTTTTTGAGCATATAAAAGCATTTCCCCAAATGTAAAATATCCATCTTTTTGAGTTTTCTCAATAACTGATAACAAAAGTTCATTTGTTTCTTCATTTTTAACTCGCTCGATATTCCCTATATTATCTCGATATTCGCAAATCGTCTCACTTTTATATTGCATTTCTAAATAGTAACGCTTATTTCTTGGTAGTTTATTCCATCTAAGTGAGTGGACAAGCTCCGTATCTATAATATTGATTTCATATCCGTTTGACTTTAACCATGGTAAAGAAACATATGTATCAAAAAAAGAATGCACTGTACCTATAAAATGCGGATACGATAACAATTTTCGCCCAATCTCTGTGTTTCCTAATCGCTCTTCTATCTCTTCTCTTGCCACATTTGTATGCGATAAAACACAGATGCCAGCATTGGAATATGGCCATTTCTTTGCAAGAATTGCCAACTTAGCAACCAATATAGTTGTTTTACCGCTTCCCGGAAACGCCTGTATATCAACAGAATCCATATTTTTTAGTACATTAACTCTAGCAGAATCAAAATGAACTTTTCCGCCCATCATCTCTTCTACCCACAATATATCTTCGTCAGTAATCTCTATATTTGCTAATTTCTCAATTTCCAATCAATTCACCCCTTAGTAACATATATAATTGCACTTATCAAATAATCCGGTAATACCTTTTTCAAGTCTTCAGCTCTGTTTATATATTTCTTTTCAAGATTAATCGCTAATTCTTGTGCGAAATCAGCTTTTGATGCTTTTTTTGAAGTAAAAAAACTATAAAAGCAAGCTGCTCTTTCTTCTTTAGTTTTATAAGCATTTATCTTTTCAATTAATTTATCCTTCTTACTTGGTCTATTCTTTTTTTCATAGCTTACATTTATTACAGAATCAATTAATATTTCCTTCATTTCTTCATCCTGTAGCCCTATATACGCTAAGTCATATTCTAGTGTCCAATGATTGGCTACAAATGTTTTTACTTTCTGTCCATCTGCTTTTTCTTTTATCTCATTAACATGGTTTTCTGCTCCTAATACTGAATAATCAGCCTCTGCTCGCCATGCACGTTTACTTTTCTCTGGCCATGTATCCTTATCATCTGTATATTTTTCATCTATACAAATTCTTGGAGCACAATTGGGCATAATATCTCTATCTGTAACACATGCAACATTTACATCCAACTGTTTATTCTCATCTTTTCTTTGAAATATCCTTGCATATCTTCTCAATCCGGTACTTCTAACATCAACAAGCGAAGTACCATAATCTGTAAAATTACATCCCAATAATTTGGATAATGTAGGTAACAGCAATGCCTCTCCAGGACCTTCTACAATTATTACACTTCTTGCAAAAAACAGATTTGCTTTAGTTGCATCAAGGTATTTTTCCAAATAAAGATAATCATCTTCATCCAATTTTGTCTGCTCTTTCTCAAGAGAATATACTTTACCCGATTTCACAATCACAATGTTCGATAATTTTACAACAGAAGCCAATAATGGCGAATGTGTAGTAATTATAGTCTGTCTATTCCCTTTCTCAGATTCTTCTTCTAAAGATTGAATTAATTTTAATTGTCTTTGTGCATGTATATGTGCTTCTGGTTCCTCAATCAATAAAAAACAGGATTTATTATCTCCTATTGCCTCATTATGTAATAGTAACTCACATGCCATACTCATAATATTACTTGTCCCAAGTCCAACTCTACCGCACATATCACTGGCATCTTTATCTACTGCAAGATCTAATTTCTCCAATAATGCCATCTCTTTTTTTATTTTATTAGAATTTGACCCTGTAACTTCCAATCTTGTTCTTATGTTATCCTTTTTCAAAAGCATTTTTTCTTGCAGTATTGTCGTCATTTCTTCGTTAATTGAATCCAGTGCTGGATGTTTTGCTAAAAGTGTATTTGAAAGATCTGCTATTCCCGCTATGGAAAGATTATGAATATCAATTTCCTCCTCATACTCATCAACTCCTTGATCTACAACAGAAATATGTTGCATAATTTGTGATAGTCTTGAATGTCTTCCAGCCTGCATTTCACTATATGCATCTCTCAAGGCACGCAAGTATGTAGCTCTTAACAATTCTCTTGCTTCTGCAGATGGTGATGGTCCGTTTCCTTCTATTCCTGTTGAGACATTTACCACTGGGCGAGGCGGATTGAATGATGATAAATATCTGCACGTCCAATGTAGATATAAACATGGAATCTTTTTATTTTCATCTTCATATGAGAGGCATTCCAAAAAAGCCCCTCGTTCATCTTCATTCAATTTCTCAAATTTACATGTAATTTTAATTTCTAATGTTGCATCTTCTTTGTAAAAATCTTCCTGCTCCACTCTATACCAGTTCATATCTGTAGTTCCAAGAACTAGTTTTATTGCATCCATGATTGCTGATTTTCCAGAATCATTTTCTCCAACAAGAACATTTAAACCTTTTTTGAAAGTAATACTATGCTCATTTCCATCAAAACATCTAAAATTCTTTATTTGCAACAATGAAAGATACATATTCCTCAACTATCCTTTCTTTTGTTATCCGATTACACCTTATCTTCGTTTTATAGTTTTACAACACTTACAATACTTTCCAGTATCCTGCCTTTTTTGAACCAACCCGCTCTATATACCCATTTTCTCTTAAAAATGATATATTGTTTTCTACTGCTGTTTCACTCACCCCTAATATATTATGAAGTTCTGCAGTTGTAATGTTCGGGTTGTCCCTCATTTCTGAAATAATTTTTTGCCTTCTGGAATTTAAAGATTTCTTATCCCCAACCTTTTTCCCAACTTTATTCCCAACCTTATTTATTCTCTCAAATGGGATAGTAACAACAATGGAATTCTCCCTAAATGAAAATGCATCTTTTCCATACATTTCCGTAATTTTAGGGACTCCTCGACCAGATTTCTCACTTATATGCAGTTGAAGAAATATCTCGGATAATTTTTCATTTACAGGGATTGATTCTCCTAAGAAAAATCCCTCCATGGTCTGTGCCGGAGCAAGTGTTCCCCTTGATAGTATCTCTATTCTGTCGGAAAATACCGAAATCATAGGTTCATTTCCTTCCACCCATTTATTGTGCAGGACGGCATTAATGACAGCCTCACGAAATGCCTTGTTATCAAATAACGGAACCTCCTTTCGTTCAACGACCCTGTCTGTCTCATCCGCCTGAATCAGGTTCAATACATCTCCATAACGCAACAACTCATCCAAACTGTATAATAAACAGTCATTTCCAAATTCACGTACAGAGAAAAGATTAGAGCCTTTTGTTTCTCCATCAAAAATAGATACACGAAGCGGAAAATGAGAATTATCCGACAGAAGCTGCGCTAATATATTAAACTCTCCTTCTTCTGTTTTTAGCCCCAGATTCTTAATAAACGTCTTTTGATTTAGAACAATACCTTTGGAACCGTAATATCCAAAGAGTTTTTGAAATGTAAGTTCCTGGTATTTTGCCGGTACTGTTTCTATCGTTTCGGTTCTTCCATCCAGTATTTTGAAAAGTTCAATTTCTCTCTTAGGGTAATCTTTCATATTACATTTTGATGATCCTATCCTTAAAAACCTCTTTTCTTTAAATGCCGTAGGAATCTCGGTTGCCGCAGGAATTACCAAACCAACGACTCTCTTTCCATAAATTTCTGTTTCTTCAAAACTAAAATTTATGCTTGGTGACAGATTTCTCGCAAGATAATTCTGATACGGTTCCTTGTTATATTCACAATACTGATTAAATGTTGTTCCTACAATTTCATGGGTTGTATCATTTACACCCCAAATGAAATACGCATATTTTTTATAATGAAAAGCCGCCGCATTTGACAGGGCAGATACATATTCGCCTAATGCCTCAGGCTGAAACCAGTTTTCCTTAAATTCAAACCATTCCTGTTCATCACTTAAGGCACATAAATCTAAAACAATTTGTTTAATATCCATTAGTATGCTCCTTTACCCAACTTTTATTCCCAACCAGAATAATTATAACATGTTGGGAATAAAGTTGGGAATAAAAATAAAAAAACTTCAGATTTTCTTATAAGGTTTCTTCTTTTCCCTTTACCTTTTGTGGCATAGGCTTTTCTGTATCTCCTCCTGCAACCTTTGCTTTCATCACCTCCAGCTTCGCCTTCAGGGATACTCTTTCTGCAGGTACATCTGCATACTGTCTGATGCTCTTATCCTGCCCTATACCCATTGTTTTCTCTGCAAGCGGAGTATTCTTCGCCGGACGGTCTGCGACCTCTTTTTCGCTCTTTGGAGCTTCCGGCTCATCATCCATATCAATCCCGTCATTACCCTTTTCATCCATGTTAAGCAGGGCATTTAATGCTGACAGACGCTCTAACTTCTCCGCAAGCTCCGCTTCCTGTGCAAAAGGCTTGGTTACTTCCACCCTTGCGGTTTCAAGCTGATGCTCCACAGTTTCAAGTTTTGTCTGGGCTTCCATAAGCTGCTTTGGCATGGACTCCAGGGCATGATTGATACGGGCAATATTTCCAATCGGGTCTGAACCGACTTCCAGATTGTGGGAAAGCTGACCTTTCAGGTTCATCACAAATTTTTGGTTGAATGCATCAAAGGATACTGCCATCTTAAAACCTGCATATTCGCCAATGACTGCAGGGGCATTGACTGTTTTTATTTCCTTGCACATCTCCACAAGGGCTGTTCCGGCTTCTTTTTTGTCCGTATAGAGCTTGTCCCCCTCTTTCATGGAAAACTGCTCTTTGTCCACCGGAAGATTTGCTTTCGCAGTCTGAATGTCTGCCTGCATCCCGCTGATACACTCCTTTAAAATTGTAATCTGCTGGGGATAATGCTTTGCAATGTTGTCCTCCAGACGGTATTTCTGACTGGTATGGTTTGCTTTCATGAGCTTTAACTTGGATACCTGAATATCGAGATCCATCTTTTCTTTTATGTAGGGATTGCCGGTTGCCAGAGCCTTGACCTCCGCATAAGTAAGTGCCGCTTCATCCACATCCTCACAGGAACGTACCGGAGATTTACTTGTCATAATCTGACCGATGAATTTCTGCTTGTTCTCAATGAGCTGCCACGAATAACTGTCAAAGGTTCCTTCCGTCACATAGCGGAAAATCTTGACCTTGGGATTAAGATTCCCCTGTCGTAAAATACGCCCTTCCTGCTGTTCAATGTCAGAAGGACGCCAAGGCACATCAAGGTGGTGCAGTGCGATAAGTCTGTCCTGCACATTGGTTCCGGCTCCCATCTTCTGTGTGGAACCAAGCAAAAAACGGACCTGTCCGCTTCTTACTTTTCCGAACAGCTCCGCCTTCCTAAGCTCTGTATTTGCTTCATGCATAAATGCAATTTCTTCCGGTGGGACGCCCTTTTCTATCAGCTTGTTGCGAATGTCCTCATAAACATTAAATGTACCATCTCCTTTCGGTGTTGACAGGTCACAGAAAATAAGCTGCGTTGATTTCTGCTCCTTTGTCTGCTCCCATATTTCAAATGCCTTTTCCACACAAGTGCTTGCCTTTGAATTTTCATCATCCGGCAGCATATCATTGATAAGCCTCTGGTCTAATGCCAGCTTTCTTCCGTCATTGGTAATCTTTAGCATATTGTCCTCATAAGGCTGTACCTGTCTGTCACGCACGGCTTCTGCCCTTTCTGCCAAAGATGCCACCATGTCTTTCTGATATTCACTTGGCTTTAGCACCACATTTTCATACTCTGCTTCCGGCACAGGGAGATTTAACATATCCGGTGTCTGAATATCGGCACTCTCCTTAAAAAGTGCAATCAGCTCCGGGAGATTAAAAAACTTTGCAAACCTTGTCTTTGCCCGATATCCGGTTCCCTCTGGTGCAAGCTCAATGGCGGTCTGCGTTTCTCCAAAAGAGGATGCCCAACTGTCAAAATGTCCCAGACCTAACTTCTGAAGCGTACCATACTGAAGGTAACGCATATTGGTGTAAAGCTCCGTCATACTGTTTGAAATCGGCGTACCTGTTGCAAAGGTCACGCCCTTACCGCCCGTCAACTCATCTAAATACTGACATTTTGCAAACATATCCGAGGACTTCTGTGCCTCTGACTGTGCGATTCCTGCCATATTACGCATCTTAGTATAAAGGAACAGATTTTTATAATTATGGCTCTCGTCCACGAAAAGCCTGTCCACACCAAGCTGCTCAAAGGTCACTACATTATCTTTCCTTGATGCATCATTCAGCTTTTCAAGCCTTGTAAGAAGTGATTTTCTTGATTTCTCCATCTGCTTAATGGTGTAGCGTTCTCCGTTGTCGGCTTTTGCCTGTGCAATGGCAAGCTCAATCTCATCAATCTGCCTTTCAATAATGGCTACCTGTCTTTCCTGCGAAAGTGGAATTTTCTCAAACTGACTATGCCCGATAATAACCGCATCATAATCTCCTGTGGCTATTCTGGAACAGAATTTCTTACGATTGGCAGGCTCAAAGTCTTTCTTTGTTGCAGCAAGGATATTGGCTCCGGGATATAACCGTAAAAAATCACTTGCCCACTGCTCCGTCAAATGGTTCGGAACCACAAATAAGCTCTTTTGACATAATCCAAGACGCTTGCTCTCCATGGCTGCCGCTGTCATTTCAAAAGTCTTTCCGGCTCCCACACAATGGGCAAGCAGGGTATTATCCCCATAAAGTACATGAGCCACTGCATTTTTCTGGTGAGGCTTTAACTCAATATCCGGTGTCATGCCGGGGAATTTCAGATGTGAACCGTCATATTCCCTTGGTCTGGTGGAATTGAAAAGCTGGTTATATTTTGCCACAAGTACCTGTCTGCGTTCCGGATCACGGAACACCCAGTCCTTAAATGCTTCCCTTATGGCTTCCTGCTTCTGTGATGCAATGGTGGTTTCCTTTTTATTCAGGACCCTCCTTTCCTTGCCGTCCTCCTCTACGGTATCATAAACACGGCTATCTTTTAGATTCAGGGAATCCTCCAGAATGGTATAGGCATTTCTCCGGCTTGTACCGTAGGTCATATTTACAAGGGAATTGCCATAGTCCGCATTTTTTCCCTTTATGTTCCACTGTCCTGTCACATCGGAGTACTGTACGCCCACGACATTTCTGTCTAACAAATGTTGCGGCGTTTCAAAGGTCTCCCTCATAAAATCCTCAATATACTTCGGGTCAATCCATGTGGCACCGATACGCACCTCAATTTCGCTGGCATCCAGCTCCTTCGGCTGTACCTGTGTGAGTGCCTGCACATTCACGGCATATTCCGGGTGGCTCTCTACATAGACCTTTGCTGTTTCCAGCTTGTCACGGACATTTCCACTTAAATACTCATCTGCTGTTTCCCACTGATCCGTCAATGGATTCTGGAATATAATTCCTGTCAGCTCCTCCTTGACCGTACCCACATCTTTTCCTGTCAGCTCTGCCATATAATCGAGGTCAACTCTTGCTTTTTCCGATAAGGACACTGCCAGTGCTTCACTTGCCGTATCCACACTTGTGACAACCTCTGCCTTTTTAATGGTACGCTTCGTGAACATATCCGCTTTGCCTTTGAAATTGCCTTCATCGTCCAATTTTTCAAGAGAACATAACAGACAATAGCTGCTGTCCTGATTAAATGCTCTTTTGTTGGTCTGCGAGTTAATTAGACCGTGTTTCTTGGAAAAAGCATCATATAAACTGTTTAACTCCGCCTGCTTTTCCTTGATTACCGTATCCGGATATTCTTCTAATTGCAGATTGATAAGCTCCGGCGTACAATTTCGGATACCCACCATGCCCTTGATACGTTCCTGCATGGAATCGGACATATCCACAGGCTTCATAATGGAATTTTCACGGTAATACACCCTATCGTCCACAAGAGTGTAGCTGTAATTCTTAACATCCGGATCCGCCGGAATGGTGGCGTCCGCAAGCTCATCTGCCAGCTCATCCAGCTCCACTGCTTCTATCTCTCCGTCAATATGGCTGATTGCTTCCTGTAGCTGCTGTGCAAATGGTCTTGTGGTATCGGGCATACAGGTACTTTCCAAACCATACGGTCCACTGACCATTTCCATTTTTCCCACGATCATCTCCGGATGTTCGGCAAAATAGCTGTTCATGGCAATGCCGTTCTCATCCTCTGACAGATGCACCCAGTCCGGCTCCAAATCCATCACACGGTCACGCTTCTTTAAGAATAGGATATCAGAAGTAACCTCTGTTCCAGCATTCTCCTTAAATGCTGTGTTAGGCAGTCTGACTGCACCCAGAAGTTCTGCTCTTTGGACAAGGTATTTTCTGACCTCCGGACTTTTCTTATCCATTGTTCCCTTACTGGTAACAAAGGCAACCACACCGCCGGGGCGAACCTTATCCAAGGTCTTTGCAAAAAAATAGTCATGGATTAAAAAATTCTGCTTGTCATACTGCTTATCCGCCACCTTATACTGTCCGAATGGCACATTTCCGATTGCCACATCAAAGAAATCGTTCGGATAATCCGTCTTTTCAAATCCTGTGATTTTAATGTCGGCATTCGGATATAGCTGCTTTGCAATCCTTCCCGTAATGCCGTCAAGCTCCACGCCATAAAGCCTGCTCTCCTGCATCTTCTCCGGCATCATTCCGAAGAAATTTCCGATACCCATTGCCGGCTCCAGCACATTTCCTTTTTCAAATCCCATTTTATCCAAGGAATCATAGATACTGCGGATTATGGCAGGACTTGTATAATGGGCATTTAGGGTACTCTCCCTTGCTGAAGCATACTCCTGTTCCGATAACAGTCCCTTTAATTCCTGATATTCATTTGCCCAGGCACTCTTGCTTTCATCAAAGGCATCCGCAAGCCCACCCCAGCCAACATACTGAGATAAAACCTCCTGTTCCTCCAGTGTTGCGATACGGTTCTCGCTCTCTATTTTCTCCAGTGTGCGTATGGCTTCCACATTTCTGCGGAATTTTTCCTTTGCAGTGCCAATGCCTAAATCGTCATCCGTGATATGGAAATTGACGGCTCCTGTCTTATCAATCTGCGGTTCTACCTGCTTTACAGGAACTTCGATGTCCGGCTCTAATGATGTGTCTGACACTTTCTCAGGCTTTTGGATATCCTGTCCAGAAGATTCCCGATTTTGCACATCCTCTGCCGTTAATGGTGGTTCCTCAACACCTTCAGGATAATCTTCACTTCCTTCAATCTGTGTAAACACCTCTGTTTCGTGACGGTCTATATCCCTTTCCGTCATCTCGTTGAGATAATCTTCCTCGACTTCTCCCCGCTGTGGCTGATAATCGTACTCAAAGGCAACACCATTTACCTCTGCATAAAAAAATTGATTATCTGTTACGGAATTTCCAAGCACATAGTTTTCTTCCTCAGTCCCCCATTCATCGACTTTGATGCACTCCTGTCCATCAATCGTGATTTTCTCAGCCGCCTGTGCCGCAAGCTCTTTCTCCTGCTCAATATACCGTCTTGTCTGGTTGATAAATCCATTTAATACGGCAGGGTGGGAGTCCACAACCATATCCGCATTTTTCACCATGGCATAAGGCTCAATGGCTTTTGCCCATTCCTTATTCTCCGGAGAAAACCGTCCGTCTTGTCTTTTGTGCATGACAGAATTGGCAAGCACATAGCTTACCCGTTCAAAGCCATATTCCTGAATGACAGCTTCCGCTGTATCCTTTGGCAGACGATACCCGTCAAACTTTTCAGCGATTGCTTTTTCAATGGCATTCTTGCAGGCTACTTTGGTTTCATGCTCCATCTTTGCCTGTGCCTGCTCCAAAGCCTTCTGCTCCTGCTCCACTCTGTACTGTGCGTAGGCTTCTTTTCCTTCCGGAGATAAATACTTATCTTCTTCAATGAGCTTACGAATACGCTTTTCCACAACATTCCAAGACAACAGCACTTCTGCGTATGGTTTTCCGATATTTCCCTTTTTCAGCTTTATTCCTTTTGCATCATGATCTTCATAGCTGTGGTCAGCTCCGGCAAGTGCATGGCTACTACCGCCTGTTCCATATTCATTCTTTAAGAAATTAGCTGCTTCTTTGCTGTCATGCCCTTCCTTGAAATAATCATATATGCGGAAAGACCCATGTGAAAAACCGCTTCCCCTGCCAAGCCTGTTGTCTATCTCATCCTGCGTGATAAAATCCTCGTGCTTAATTTCCACATGTTCAGCAGCTGGAAATGTCAGCCTGTCTACCAGAAGGTTGTCGAGTTCGGCACGAAGCTCCTCTTTTGGCATAACAGAACGGAAACGCAGGCTTTTTTCTCCGATTTCCAACTGATGCAGAGCGTGATCCATGTGGTCAGCTATCCTCTCCACCTCTTCCGGTGTAGAAAGAAGTTCCACCAGTCTTGCATGGGCATCCGGGTAATTGCCCGCCTTTAATTCCAATTCTTCCGGTGTCTTTCTCTGCTGGTACTTGGCATAAATACGTTTGCGGCTGTCATCCCTGCCCCCGCCGCTTCTTAAAATATCATCAATCTGTTTCTCCGGCAGTACAAAACCTGCCGGAATAACACTTTTTTCTTCTGCCTGCTTCATGGCAATGTTGCCGACCTGCTCCGAAAACATGGTAAAAAGGTCAAGCTGTTTAAACATACCGTCTGTATCAATCTGCTCTGCCACTTCCCCCGGAAGTAAATAGACACCATCCTCGATATAAGAATTGACCCAGTATCTTGCATCTTCCCATGACAACCTGCTCTCTGCTTCACGGGTCAGATAATTGCCTTTCCACATGGTAAGCCCATCCTCATCAGCTCGATACCCGGCTCTTACATCCCCTATATACAGCTCTGTAAATTCCTCCATGCGGAAAGAATTTTTCAGATACTCCGTCTGCAAAACCGCATCCTGCTCTGACTGGAAATATCCTGCAATCTCCGGTCTTTTATGGATAAGATAATTATCAAAACATAAGATTCCCTTTTGAAGCTCTGTGAAATCTTCGGTTTTATTCGAAAAAGAACCGGATAATGAGTTGCTGTCACTATCCGGCTCCTGCATGGTAATATTAGATTGTTCCTCACGGCTTAAATGTAGATCAGCTCTGTCAGTACGATTTCCTCCGCTGAGTGTCTGATGTTGTTCATCTTCACTACCCAGCTCATCTGATCGGCTGCTTTCAGTTCCCCGTTCACTCCCTCCGCCTTCGCCATCTGTCCGGTCAGAAGTTCCATTCTCTGCTCTGCCTGCTCCTGTACCTGCAGACAATGTGCTTTCAGCTCCCCTGTCAGTATCATTCCCTGATAAATCCCTCTCCTGTGTTCCTTTAGAAAGTTCTTTCTCATCAGTCCGTACTTGGTCAGTGCCTGTTCCGGCTCCTTGTTCGCTGTCAGGTTCGGAATCAGATAATCCCCGTTCTTTTCGTATGTCAGTTTCATTGGCAATGCCCTCCATTTCTGTATGATTTTCAGTTTCCTTTGGTTTATCTATTGCCGTTTCGCTTTCACGATTTAAAGCATTATAATCTGCTTCTGGTGCATTTGCAAGTCCTTTTTCAACCTTTTCTTCATGGCTTCCAATATGCTCCCCAGCCGCTTTTTCTCTTGCCTTATTTGAGGCATTCTGCCTTGCAATCTGGCGTTCGTATGCCCCTATTGTCCGTCCAATTTCCATAAGCAGGGGCTTACACATCTCCGTAGTTGCATTTCCAATGACAGCTAATGACTTTGTATTATTAAATTCGTGGATATATTCAAAATTCATGTCATCTTTCCACAAATCCATATCGGCACCGCATCGGGATAGCAGGGTAAAGGAAATACTGGAAGCCAGCGTTTCCCTCCATCGGATTCCAAGATTCAGTTCATCCAGATCATCAAGGAAACTTCCCTCTTTCACATAGTTCAGCTCCGGTAAAAGTTCCTCATAATAATCCTGTACAATCCTGTCAGCTATCTCCATAACCCTCTCTTCAAAAGGCATATTTACATCGGTTGCACCATAAGTTTTTTCAAGCTGTGCAAGCACGGGAGCCTTATGTTCCTCCCTAAGCTCCCACAGATATGGGTCACGCCCGATTCTCCTTGCCTTATGCACATCTGATACATCAAAGACATATTTTAATCTCGGACGTTCGCTGTCCGTATCAATCAGGGCAATTCCTTTCGCTCCACGGTTGACCCAGCAATTCATCTTTTCATTCCACGTTTCAAGCGAAGCACAGGCTGTTGCATCCGGTCTTTGGGCATATATTAACATCTGCTCGTTAAAGGGATATTTATACAGCCTTGCAGCCGTAGTCAGAAATCTGGTCCATTCATTTTCGTTTTTAACAATATCTGCCGCTGTCATTTCTGCCAGTGCAGATATATAATGATATTTTCCTGCCATAGATACTCCTTTCGATTCATTTTGTCCTAATAGCAGAAAAGCAGCCCAAAGTGGCTGCCTCAGAATATAGACAAAATTCTATAAATACTAAATGCAAGTATATTAGCAAAAATATACTTGCATTTTCTTTTAATGACTATTCCTAAATAAAAAATATATTTACTCCTGTATACACACGCTTATTCAATCAAATCAATTATCCTACTTAATACTACTTTTATTTTTTGTTCCAAAATCTCAATTTTATAGTAATTTGTAGAAATATCTGTTAACAAATTATCTATCTCACTTACATCTTTTTTCCTTTTTTCTTTCAGAATTTTATTTATATCTACAGAAAATTTAATACGGGCATACATTTCTTTATCCTTCAAATTGTGCATAGTAATTGCAGATAGGACAAACTCCAAATCATATTTAAACAAAACGTAATACCTTCTCATATTTTGTTGTTTATGATTTTTCTTTGTATCCCTTATATTAGAAATAATCGAATATATAACCGTATCTAATAACACAAATTCTAACAACGCTTCTTTGACAAGAGAAAAAACATAATCCGATTGTGATACATTTACACTATATGTAAAAACACTTGTAAAAAATAGTAGTATGTATATAGCATAACGCAACACATTAATACTTATTAATGCTTCGACCGGCTTAAAAATCAGTGCCACAGATTTATTTCCAGTAACTCCTTGAATAAATTTTTTAACCATTCTTAACAAAAAAGATAAGATATACGGTATCGATATTAGAAATGTTATCATTGTCAAAAAAATAGAATACTTCTCTTGTCCTATAAACTCACCATAAGTCAATTCTATCCCCGAAGACGTACAAATCTTTTCAACAAGTAATACAAATAAATATGTTCCATATCCAATTATATTTTTCAACAACATAGATGAAAAAAATACTAAATATAAAAGCGCAATCACTATTGCCATTGTAACAGTGAATAATGGTAATACTACTTGAGATATTAATATTAACTCAATAGCAAGAAATATAGTCTGCCCCCATGTCAAAACATCCTCATCATTTTTTCTATTTCGAACGAAATATATAACAAACAATAACAATGATGCAAAAAAAATAGCTCCAGAAATAATATACCACTTACTCATAATCTGTGTTAATTCGTCCAATATTTCTGGATTAGAAATATTCTCACTAAATATTTTTAGTAGCTCCATAAAATCAATATTTATATAAGCTAACACACAAGATAGTATCAAACCAATAGGTGTCGCTAAAGCCAACATGGCATATTTTATTACGCCACTTTTCTTAAAACTTTCTATCTCTTTTTCATTAAATACAACTGATTTCATAATACCTCTCCTCCTACAACTCAACAACACATATATAATATCGGAATTATATATAAAATCATTATATTTTTACCTAGGTAGAGCATTGGCATCCTTCTTTAAATATACCATTTTTGATTGTTAATACGTTCTTTGTCTACATTCTGAAACAGCCTAAATTGGCCGCTTTCCTGCTTGTTACATATGAAGCGGCTAAATCACCGCTTCTTTCTTTTTATCTGCTGTTGGCTGTTTCCTGTCAGCATGCATCTTCATCACATCATTTTTCTTTTCTGCAAGTCTCTCTTTTAGTGAAGGACGTTCTTTCTTCTCATCACGCTTTTCCTCTTTCTGCTTTGCACGTTCCCCGGCACGGTCACTGCGAAACAGCTCATGTTCTTTTGCATCATACTCATACACATGATCCGAAAGACGTTCCTGCGGTGCTACCTGTGTCTGGTTCACTTCCTGCACCATCTGTTCAAGGTCTCTTAACTCCATTCCGGCATCTTTCGGGATAATCAGCGTTTCATGCACAGATGAAGGCAGTACATAGAAGTCTCCAACCTTGTCTGCTATTTCCTGTCTGGTATCATCATTTAATATAGCGGCTGCTCCATTTACCTTTGTATCATTTGTCAGGACAAACATCGTGTCAGGAACATCCGGTATCATCTGGGATGCCATTTCTCTTGCCTCTGATATATCCATATCATTATCCCTTGCAATGTCCCCTGCCATCATTTCTATAATGGTCTCGCTCATTCCCTTGAAGCTGTATGACTGTAAAACATCCATGTTCAAAAGAGCCTGTTCGTGCAAATCCTCAAGGATAATCCCATACCTGTCCATCAGATTATCTGTAATCGTTATGGTTGCAGTGCCTTCCGCATTTTTGTCCATTAAAATCTGATACACAACCGCCAGATCTTCCACCTTGGTGTATGGTTTGTCCTCAAGAAACTGCCTGTTGGCTTCCTCATTGATGAGCTTGCACACAATCTTGTCTTTGACGTTATCAAAATCAGTAACCGCAGATACATCCATATCCTGGTCAATATAATGTGCCTGATATGTGGCTGCAATCTGCCCAAGCACATCATCCATCTCAGCTCCATCCTGTATCTGTTCAAAATACGGATTCAGATATACGGTTGGAGAAATATTGCTTTCTTCCGTCCGGATTGTCAGACCATCCAAAACACAGTCATTATTCTTTACTACCTGATGAACAGAAATCGTTGCATCTGCAAATTTTTCCGGTAAAAAATCCTGTATCTGATCTTTTACCTGTTCTACAAAATCCTTATATTCCATTACTTTCTCTCTCCCTTCCCGGTATTCTTCTGTGATTTGTCTGCCAGCTTTGATGCTTTCGTTCCATACAGTTGATAACGTTTCATCGTAAGCGATGAATAATCACCCGGTCACGACTTTCAGGGAACTTTAAATATTCAGGTTCCCACGTTCTTCAGGTCTTACTTTTTCGATATCTATGATCCCTGTACATCTTTCTTTTATAAAGTCACTCCATGGCAGCAGCTGTTTTATGCCTGCGGGCTCATTTTTATAGTCCGGCATATACAGCAGCAAGGTGTAGAGATAATGATAGATGTTCAGGTTATTGGCTTTCGCTGTTTCTATGAGACTCAATACAATGGCACTTGCTGTTGCTCCATCAGCAGTATCATGAAACAGAAAGTTTTTACGCCCCGTCACATAGGTTTTTGCCCGACGTTCCGCTGCATTATTAGAGATCTCGCATCTTCCATCCAGTAGATAATTCATAAGGGTCTCTTTATGATTAAAGGCATAGTTTACCGCTTTTTCAAGCTTACTCCCGCCAGCAGGCTCCAGGGTTTCCAACCATGTCCAGAATTCATTCCAGATGGCAGGTTCTGTTTCCTGGCGTTTCTGTTTTCGTTCCTCCTGTGGAAGTTCTTTGTAGAGACGTTCCATATAGAAAAGACGGTTACAGAATGCAACTCCTTTTTCGGCAGGGAGCAGGAAACTGTCTTCTGCAGTTCCCTGCGGAGGTTCTGCAAGTTCCTGTTCAGAATTAATGTCCAGAAGTTTCAGCTTTTTCTGACGTGCTTTTGGGACTGCTTCAAAGAACTTACGCCTGCAGTGGGCAAGACAGCAGACCAGGACAACATCTTCGATCCTGCCGTATGCACTATACCCATCACACTGGAGCATCCCAGTGAAACCATGGAGAAATTTTATCGGATAATCCCCGCTCCATCCGGGTCTGTAATCATACAGGATGATCGGTGGTTTTCCATCAGTCCCGCTCAGGTAGATCCACATATAGGATTTTGAAGTGGCAGTTTTTCCCTCTTCATGAAGCACCTGACAGGGTACCTCGTCTGCATGGAGGATCTCTCTTGCCAGCAGTTCCTGATGCATTACTTCATAGACTGGAGAGAGATATTCCAATGAACAGTAATTGTACCAACGCGCTGCAGTTTCTCTTGGGACAGGCACCCCTTTTTCCATCCAGTCTTTTGACTGACGGTAAAAGGGAAGGTGCAGAAAGCTTTTCTGGTACATGACCATTGCCACCATATCCGGCGATGCGGGACTATGGGCAAGAAGCGGTGTCGGTGTTTTTGCCTCTACGATCGTTGTTTCATCCTCCTGCCGACATACAGGACACATAAGGGTTTCCTGCATGTAATGGACCCTTACCACTTTTGCCGGAGTGATACGCAGTTCTTCCCGGACAAACTTATACCCCAGGTGTTCCATCGGGGAACCACAGTCCGGACAGATCCTTTCTTCCGGGGGAACATCGCAGGAGATCTCTTTTATGGGAAGGGCCTCATACAGATCTGCACGAACAGACTTTTTTCTTCTGGTCCGTGTATGTTCTTTTACAACGGTCACCGTTTCTTCCTCCTGGATTCCTTCCTCCTGATCAGGACGCCTGGTCTTTTCGCTGGATGTTCCAAAGATCTTCCTTTTCAGTTCATCTATCGTCTCGTTCAGGTTCGCAATAGTGCTGCGGAGCTCTTTTATGGTAGCTCTGAGATCCACAATGGTCTGTTCCTGTTCTTTATTCGTGCTTAATAAAAGCTGGATCATATCTTCTGTATCATGAGGCATGGCATTTCCGTCCTTTGTTTTCTTATCCCTATTATAAAAGAAGTACGGGGATATGGCAAACAGACGGGACAGATGGTACTGTCAATCTGACGGTACCTCAGTTGTGGATATCTTTCCTAAAAAAATGAAAGATATGCCTGTATGCTCATTCTTTTAGGAAAGATATCCACCTGCTGTTTTAAAACAGATGTTTTTTTGAGTCTCATCCACATCGCATTCGAAAGAAAAAAAGAAAGCAGTGGATAAGTGTCTGGCGGCTGCCTGCTGTCACGGATATAGAAAATTTAAAATTCTCTGTTTTGCACAAAGGATCAGAAATCTTTTTTTCTGCCTGTGCCTTTGATTGCTTTGGGCTGATCGATGGAAAGACCTTCCATAAGCCGCCGGAATTCCTGACGCGTCAAAAGACGGGCTTCCGAAGCATTCCGCGGCCACTGGAACCTGCCGTTTCCGTCAAGCCTTTTCTGGAGCAGCACAAAACCATCCTTATCAAAATGGAGTGCCTTAAGTTTCCGGCTATCCCTTCCGCAGAAAAGATAAACTGCATTTGCATACGGATCGAGTTCATATGTATCGCGTATGATAGCCATAAGCCCGTCGAAACTTTTTCACATATCTGTACGTCCGGTGATAACGAAGATCTTAGACACACCAGACAGATCACCTAACATAAATCCTGCAGCGCTGATAACGTATGAAATATGGTCTCACGGTCTGCTGCGTTGGTGATCTCAATCTGGAAACTGTGATAAGTGATCTTTATAACAGAGTCTGGAATGGTATCCGTTTTGAGCTGCACTGAGGATGGGCAGACTGCCGGTTCCTCAAAAGAAAGCGGTACAACTTCCTGTTTTCCTGAGAAAGAAGAATGGACTGGTTCCGGTATCTCACAGGCTTTTTGTCGAAGTCTTCGTATCTGGTAATAAAAGTTGCTTGTATGGATATGATGTTCCTGACACCAGCATTTATCAGAAAGACCACTGGACCGGCATTCCTGGATCAGATCCAACCATTCTTTATCTGTACGTCTTGGATTTCTTTTAGGCATAAAAATTCAACTCCTGTTTTTTATTTGGAGTGAGATTAGCACAGGTACCAGAAGAACTGAAGTGAAATGGTCCTAAGTGCAAAAAACTGGAAAAGTTATAGAGATACCACTCCTTAGAGGGATTATCTCATAAATTTGGGATACTGAAAAACCGGTGGATTATTCATCGCTTACTTTCCATGTGCGTATGCTCCGCTAAGGTGGAACATACAGCCGATGTAATAAATACCTCATAACTCTCCTTTCCGCTTCTGGACATCGTGTCCAAAAGCAATAAAAAAAGGCAGCTACAAATCTCTCGACTTATAACTGCCCTGACGCTGTTTCTGTTTTATACCTTTTATTATATTACAGATATTTTTTATTCATCTATCTGCATATCTTTCAACCAATAAAATTCTTTATTGTTAAACGAAATTGCAATCGGGTATTCATCATCAAATAAAGATAGTGCTCCTAATACCAACTTACGACTCAATAAATTTTGATGCCCCTTTTTCTTCATTTCTTCAATATAAGTTGGAAATGAATAATTTTCTTCTAACTCTGTATTCATTGTATGCAAAATTGGTGCTGTTAATATATTAGAAAATTGCACAAATAAGTTTTCTTTTAGCCTTTCAATCACTATCGTTTCATCATTGTCCTTACGAGTAACAATCTGCTCTTGATTAGACATTGCATTTTCTATGGTTTCAAGCACAATACTCAAAAAAACATAGCTACTATTATTTGATGATATCAAAAATTTTCGCTTTCCATTTACTTTTACTGCAATACGAACTGCATTTCCATACTCATTTTTTATTCCACAAATACCTTCTTTTGATTTTGAATAAGTAGTTACGATTTCAAGACCCTTTTGAAATAAAAATAATCTTTCCCCAAAAATCTCATTCATTTCAGATTTGAAATAATCCTTTTCTAGCGAAATCTTGCAACCCCTTTTCAAAATATATTCACTACTAAAAAGCATCCAGAGTCCTGCTAATTTTATAGCAAAAAAGCATTCATGTGAATGTTGTCGAGAAAACTCTTCCTTCTCTTCAACCAAATTACGTGTAAAGGATATTTCATGATCTTTAGATGATTTCACCTCAATTGACAACTTTCTTCCTTGTACTGTCTCAACAAAAAAATCTGTTGTTTTGGTTTTTGTTACTTGAGCAATGCCTTCTTCGATTCCAGAAAACGACTTAACCCATTCTAATGCATACAAAATTACAATAAATTCGTCTTCATTATCTAATCCAACCAGTCTTTTTTCATCATCTTCTGTTATTCCTAATAGCTCTTTTAATTCTATTCTTTTCGCTAAATTCAACGATTTGGCTGTTTGATGATAATTATGAAGTGCTTGTATTGGTGTATTACTCATAACATTTCACCCTCCTTTTTCAAAACCTGAATTACTATTAGCTCTTGGTTACTTAATCTTTACAACTTCAGCATTTAAGATTTTTGATGTTTTAAATACTTTTGAAATATCACGTATATCTCCAATATTCAGTTCCAAATGATCCTTTTCGCAATTTTGTGTATGAACCAAAAATCTAAACTCTTGTTGATAACAATACTTTTTCCGCTTCCAAAATGCAATATTATGCATTCCGGAAAGCAAGGATAAAATTAGATTCAATGAATCTTGTGTTTCGTCATAATATTGGACAAATCCACCATATATTTCATATCCCTCTTTTAATGCAGCAGTACGCAATCTATTGAAAAACTCATCTTTATCCAATATTAGTAATGCTGTATCTCCAAAATTCTGAATATTTTCTTTTTGTTCATCAGTAAAACTGAAATTTTTACTGTATGGATTAACACAAAACATACAATAAGCATAATCGTTAGATGAAGTTGTTTGTATTAGTCCATCTTTAATCTCTATTTTCTCACCTGTATCGGGTAAAATAAATTTCCCTTCATTGATATGAAACATAGCTTCAAATGAATCACCAATAACTTCATCTCCGTTATCACTTTCATTATTTCGAAACCATTCTAATGAATTCATATAAATCAACCCGTTTTGTAAACTCTCAATCCGTTCTTCACTCTGAAACTTAATCAATGGGAACCCTTTAACTACCATATCAATCCCTTCCTATTCTGTCAAGCCCAAATCTATTGATTTTACTGGCTTTGACGATTTTTATTTACCTCAAAAACAGAGCCGATAGTGATGGATATCGTAGTATCTTGTACCGAACAGCTGATAAATGGGTACACTTCATAAAACATCCCTATTGTTTGCTTTATAAAGGCTATTTTCCCTCTGATCAACTATGATGATGAACCTTCCGTGTCTAAGGGGATCGCATCCCAACTTCCTTCGTCCCATCTACCATACACTGAGTGCCAGCCAAGCTCCTAAACGGGGTCACGCCCCAGGGTAAATACCGATGCCGGCTACAGCTCTTATTTTTTATTTGATTCTTACCGACCTATATTCATCTGTTGTGGTACTGAATGATTCAGTGGACGCTATGCCACTACAGACTTCTGTTGGTCTTTTGCTGATGCAGTCCGTTTCAGACTCCATCGTTTACGGGTTTCTGTTCCAGAACCCTGTCCAGTCTCCGATGTCTGCCATCAGTCACTCGACAGAGTTCTGGACCGTTTTGCTTATTGTTTGTTATTTTTTATGCTGCCTGTGACGATACCGGGCGTTTGATATCCTTCAACATTTTTTGCCGGTCATACGTTGTCCCTGTTTTCAGGATTGTGTAGACTATTCTTAGTATCTTGCAGGCTATCACTATCAGTAACTGCATCTTTTTCAGTGGATTGTCAGCTCGTGTAGTATAATACTCATGCAGCTGCTTGAATTCATCTGCATGTGATACCGCCGATTTGGCTGCCTGGAACAGCCAGTAACGGAGCCGTTTGCGTCCTCGGTGGCTGATTTTTGTCTGTCCCTTGTGTTTCCCTGAACTGCATGCTACCAGCCCCATTCCACTCAGCTTCTGGATCTCCTTTACATCATCAAATCTGCTAATATCTCCCATTTCTGCCAGAATTCCAGACAGTATGTTTTCGCCTACACCATTGATCGCCAGTATGTTTTCTGCATATGGTATTTCCCTGCATTTCTTATGCAGGGTGCTTTCAATGGCTGCAAGCTGTACATCCAGTTTCAGGATCTGTCCTGCATACCATTTCATGGCCTCACAGCCTGCATCAATTCCATCTGTCAATCCAACACTTTTTTCTGCGCAGCTCACAATCTCATGGGCTCTGCTGTAACCGCGTCCTCTTAGTTTTGCGTTATGCCAGATATTTCTCAAACCGTCTGTCCCCAGTGCTACAATATCTGTCGGGATGGCTGATACTTTCAGAACTTCCAATGTAAATGCTCCATCAATTTTTCCAAAAGCGTCCATATATTCTGGAAAATAGATTTTGAGTTCCCTGTGGAGGCGATTGATATTTCGGATCCTGTCTTCCGTAAGCTGGTCTCTAAACATGGAAAGCCTTCTCATATCTGCATAGATCTTTTCCGGAAGATACGGCATCCCATAGTTACCATCTTTCACAAGATTTGCAATCAGTTTTGGATTTTTTCTGTCATCCTTGCGCTGACTGTTATCTTCGATTTCCTTGCTCTGTTTTACAGCATAGGGATTTACCTGCACAACGCTGATCCCGTTTGAAATCATCCATGCAGCTAACGCGAACCAATAGTGGCCTGTCGGTTCAAGACCCAGTACTATCTGTTTCTTCCCGTTTTCTGCTGCAAGTATCAGCATCCATGTCCTGGCATTCTCAAAGCCTTCTTCTGTATTACTGAACTCAAATGCTCCACGACTCACTTCCCTTCCTCTGACATCAATTGCTCTGATATAATGAGTCTCGCTGCCTACGTCGCATCCTACTATAAGCATATCATCCGTAATGAAGGAAAGTTTATCGTTCTTGGCAAACTTACCATTTGTTTCCAATTCCCGCCAGGTATAAGATTTCAGTTCTTTTTCAACCACCTCAACCTTCTTGCCCAGTTCTTCTTTTGATAAAAGATTAATTGCCTGATTATCTAAATTTACTTGCTTTTTCGCTTTACTTGTTTTAACATTCATCTTGAATACCTCTTGTGTTTTTAGATTTTACCAACTGGCAGGTCAGTAATAATCTAAATTTACCTGAGGTATTCTTTTTGGTCAATTCCTTTTACTCTTTAAAGTATACAGGAAGCTCCTTACTATTATTTTCCCAAAACTCATAAAATATTTTTATTTAACATTTTCAAAAGAATAGTTTAAGCAATAAGTTCATTATCCTTAAGATATTCTATAAATCCTTCTATAATGCTTTTCTTCCTCTCTACAATATCTTGTTCTGTATAATCGCTTTTCTCATTTGATAATTTCAGTAACTCCTGCACTTTTGTTCCAGACTTCAGTTTTCCATTCGCAGATGTATAACCATGATAATATTTGATTTTCTCTGTAAATCTATAGTCTGAAGCTCTAATATTAATATTTTTCTCCAAAAGTGCCTTATTACCCAAAGACTCTAAACTACTCTTTTCTTTTAAAGAGTTTTCATTTTCCTGTCGTTTCTTTGAATAAATATGTTCTATTTCTAAATTTGTATCCAACGATATAAGTTCCTGATTTTGATCCGTATATGCCCACCAAGCAAGAATTGATTTGGTAATTGGTCTACCATTCGTAAACACATAACCGTTCATAATATTTTTCACATTATCTTCTTCAAATTTATATCCTGAAAATGTAACTGGAAGATCAGAAATAATATTTATCATCTCTGGATAAACCGGACTTCTTAAAGCATTTACACCAGGTCTAATAAACGCATATCCAAATATAAAAGCAGTGATTTTGTCTAAAAATCTATAAAATTTTTCTTCATTTAATAAGCCATCATCATCCTTATATTGCATAAAATACACTGACACAAGATATGTCCACATACCATTTGGTGCATAATTCAAAACAAATAATTTCTTCAATACCCTTTCTGAAAATTTTTCATCCTGTACTGATACTTTTCTCCAAAACTCTGCTAAACATTCAAGGTTATCTAATGTATTATTGCACTTCAAAATTGCATAAGAATCTTTCTCATAAAATTTTCTAAGTGCTTCTGTGGTAGTATTTTTTATCCCCTGCTTTGCTCTTTCAAAATACATATATCTAGTAAAAAGCTCATCCATTGGTGACCCTGAAGGTGCAACAAAAATGTCATCACATATTGCCTCTAAGTCTTTCCATCTTCTAATAAATTCGTCTTTTTTACCAAGGCTACTATAATGTTTATAAAACTGTGCTTTGAAAATATCAGTATCTGATAGTGGTTTTCCTCTATCATTCAATGTTGAAAATATACGAAGTGCCGTATCCTGTGATTCTGCTTCAATAGGTAATAAAATGCAGTTGTTTAATATTCTCGTTGGAAGATATGCAAAATATGCTGGATATTCCTGCAAAAATTCATTAATCTTTTCTTGAAAAAATCTGTATGTACGAGCATATTTACTCTTCTGTGAACCATCCACAATTCCTGTTTTCAAAATGGATAAAAACTCTTCTTTGTCATCGTCAGTTGATACCTCTGAATCAATTTTCAATCTATTCTTATCTGGTTGACCAAATTCATTTGTTTTCCAAATGCAAGTTGAAATATCCTCACTTGTTTTTACCGCATATTGATCTTTCATATTCCCAAACTTTGAATAAAAAGCTCTTAGCAATAACATTAATGTTGTCAACCTTTGTTGTCCATCAATTATTTCTAATTTTCCTTCATCATTTTTAAATGTTACAATTGGTCCTAAAAAATACTCATCATTATCACTATCAAACTTTGTATAATCATTTTCTGGAAATGCAAATACAAATATATCATCCCACAATGTTTGACATTCTGGCTCTTCCCATGCATATGGTCTCTGATAATCAGGTATTAAAAAATCCGATTTTTTACTCTGAAATAAATCTTTTATTGTTTTTTGGTCAACATTTAATTTTGACATAACCCAATTCCTTTCTCTTCTAAGTTCTATCTTCTGAAAATTACTCCTGATACAATCAGTTTTTAATTCGCATATTTCTTGAAGTTCTCTGCCTGCTCAAGAACTTCCTTGTAAACATCATCAATGGTTACTGGCGGATAGCCGAACTCATCAAGTAGCAATATCAAATCCACTTGCAAGTTTGCCTTAATATCATCACGGGCAGACCAATCGGTATAGCGTGACTTATCATCAACAATCAGCTTTATCCTCTTGGATAATTCAATCATTTTATCGTCCGGATATTCAAACTCAAATTTCTTGGAAACTGCTTTCAAAATATCATAGAAAGCCTTTTCTTCATAATCTATACCCATATTCTTGAAGGAGTTCTTTTCTGTTTTCAGTTCAGACAATAACTGTGCAAGTTGCTCCGCAACATCATCAAGGACTTCGTTGGCATACGCTTCATCACGACGTCGGTTATTATACTCATCAACAACTTTCTTGAGTCTGTCTGCAAATTCCACACCCATAATCTTATTGACTTTCTTAAACTCGTCAATCGCCTGAGAAAGAAGTCTTTGAAGTATCTTGATTTTCGTATTCGGCAACTGAATAGCATTTATCTTATCCATATACTCATCGCTAAAAATATCCACCGATATATGCTTTCCGGTTTCAAATAATTCCTCAATACCATCGGATTGAATTGCACCCTCAAGCATTTTGCGGACACGAGCGTTCATCTGCTCAATATCCGGTGCGTCGCCCTTTGTCAACTTGAAAAGGATAGAACGGACAGCACAATAAAAATGGATATAATCCTTATCTTCATCGGAGAATTTCTCACTTGAACTACAAAGGTTAAATGCCTGTTTCATTCTCTTGACTGCTGCCATGAATCTTCTTTCCAGTTCTTCAGACAACTGCACATACTCAACCGCACGGTTCAGGCAGGCAAGCTGTTCGGTAGGCGAACCATTGAAGAAATCACTGCTGTTAAAGTTATGGAACATCTGACCAAGAACTTCTAACTGGTCTTTTACAATCGTGATAGACTGCTCCACACCTTCAAATTCTTCGCTCTCAAAATTCGTATATTTCTTAAGGGCAGTGTTCATATTTTTCTTGATACCTATATAATCAACAATCAAACCTTTATCTTTGCCCTCGCATACACGATTTACACGGGAAATCGTCTGAATAAGGGTATGCTGCTGAATAGGCTTATCAATGTAAATCGTATCAAGCTCCGGCACATCAAAACCAGTCAGCCACATATCTACAACAATGGCAATCTTAAAGTTTGACTTCGGATTTTTAAACTGACGGTCAAATTCTTTCCTATCCTCTTTTGTGCCAAGCATATCAAAGAGGTCTTTTTCATCATCTTTATTACGAGTCATAACCAACTTGATTTTTTCCATTGGCTTCAACTCTTTTTTATCTTTCTCACTCAGAACAACACCGTCATCACAAATCTTCTTTTCTGTCCATTCCGGTCTGAGTTCCTTTACTATCTTATAGAAATCGTATGCTATGTTTCGGTTGGAACATACAAACATTGCTTTGCCTGCTACGGTTGCACCTTCTACCACACGGGTTTCATAATGCTTGATAAAGTCCTCCGCAACAGCACGAAGTCTGTCAGGGTCGCCAATAATAACTTCCATTTTGGCAACTGCTTTCTGGCTTTCTTCTACTTGATGTTCATTTGCCCCCTCAAGCTCACACTGTGCATAATATTCTTCAATCTGTCTTACCTTGTCCTGATTAAGCATAACTTTAGCTGCACGACCATCGTAAACAAGATTAACTGTAATACCGTCCTTAACAGCTTCCGTCATTGTATATGCGTCTACAACACCGCCAAAGACTTCGATTGTTCCATCAACCGGAGTTCCAGTAAATCCTACATAAGTTGCATTTGGTAAAGAGTCGTGCAGATACTTGGCAAAGCCATAGGTTTTCTGAACGCCGGAATCTGTAATCTTAACCTTCTGGTCGAGATTGATTTGGCTTCTGTGTGCTTCATCAGAAATACAAATAACGTTCGTTCTGTCTGTAAGAAGCTGCAAATCCTCTGTAAATTTCTGAATGGTAGTCAGATAAACACCGCCACTCTCTCGTCCTTGAAGCTCCTCACGAAGTTTCTCACGGGATTCAATGCTTACAACAGTTTCATCTCCGATATATTTCTTTGAACCTACAAACTGTTTGGAAAGCTGGTCGTCAAGGTCTGTTCTGTCTGTAATAATGAGAATAGTCGGGGAAGAAAAGTATTTGCTTTTCATCAGCATACGGGTAAGGAAAAGCATTGTATAACTCTTACCGCACCCTGTCGCTCCGAAGTATGTACCACCTTTACCATCTCCTTCAGGACGAAGATGAGCCTTGATATTCTCATACAATTTATTTGCCGCAAAAAACTGTGGATAACGGCACACTATCTTCAAATCCTTATCTGAGTTATCCGGAAAATAAATAAAATCTTTGATAACTTCAAGTAAACGGTCTTTTCGGAAAAGTCCCTTTATCATTGTTACAAGAGAATTGATACCGTCCAGTTCTTTATCGTCTGAGTTTATCTTTCTCCACGCATAGAAGAAATCATACGGGCTGAAGAAAGAACCGTATTTATTGTTTGCTCCGTCACTGATAACAACAAACGCATTGTATTTGAAAATCTCCGGAATATCTCTACGGTAACGGATTGTAAGCTGCTTATATGCGTCCATTATGGTCGTATTTTCTTGTACCGCACTCTTAAATTCAAGAACAACAACAGGAATACCATTTACGAATACAATACCATCAGGAATACGCAACTGATTATTTACGCCTTCAATTTCAAACTGATTAACCACTTTGAAGATATTGTTTTCGGGAGTGTCGAAATCAATAAGTTCAATATATAGGTCTTTCTGCGTTCTATCCTCACGGTTAAGAATAAAGCCATCGCAAAGCAACTTGAATACAGCTTTATTTGCTTCATAAATCGTACCAGAAATATTACGCAGCATTAGAATGACACTATCCACCTCACTCGGTGTGATACCGTCTTTCGCATAGCGATTATAAAGGTATTGCTTCAGGTCGTCCGTAAGCAGAACCTCCGTCCTTTCTCTGTGTATCTGGTCGCCGCTGACATAGGTGTATCCCTCGTCTTTGAACAACTCCATTATTGACATTTCCAATGCGTGTTCATTAAAATTTGCCATTGCGTTCACTCCTTTTGCGTTAGCATTTCTTTCTTTTTCTCTTATTTTCGTCAGCACTCACATAGTAAGTATTATAAAGCTGTTGTATTACCTCATAATACTTATCCTCAAATGTTTCAGCTTGTGCATCTGTATATTCCAATGGTTTTTGATTTATTTCTTCATCAGGTTTCCTATTTCTTATTACAATAGCAATATCTTCAATCAATTCCATTAACCACATACACACTTTTTCTTCTTCGCAATTTGCAAGATTTTGAGAATTCCATACATAATCCATTGGTGGAATAGGAACATCTTCATTAAATTCCATTTTCTTGTCAATATAGTAATAAAAATACTCATCTACATATTCTCCGACAGAGAGTTGATTTATATTGAAAGTTCTTCTGAATTTATTGTTCTTATTTATGGGTTCAAACACGCTTGGCGTACCATTCCACTGCAAATCACGGTATCTCTCATAGCTTCTATGAAAATACTTTGCTCCATCATACAGGTAATCTCTACCTAAATTATATTGCTCAATATCCTTCTCCAAATCCATTATACATTTCTGTACCCAACGAATTCCTTGTATTGAATTACTTTTATATCCTGCTTGATGCAATATTTCATTCTGAAGTTCTTCCGTACAACGGCAATATTCCGTATAAATCTTTCTGGAATGTCTTTCAAGTGGATGCACATTAGCAGCTACAACACACCACGGTAAATAATCTCTCTCAGGCTCATTATCAATTAAAAACAAACGTGCTTTCGTTTCTAATTCTTTCTGTTCCTTTTCATCTTGTAGCTTTTGAATTTCTTTTTCGTGTCGTGTTTGTAACCAATATATCAAAAACGAAACAGCTATTGTTGCCACTAATGACAATATTCCAATGACTATTTGAATTATTTCTGCTGTTGTCATATATACCACCTCCGTTAAATGATAATTTAGCGGCTTAACTGGGTTACCAACAAGTCCTTTGTTTCATTAAGCCTATCTATTTCCTGTAAATTATGAAGTATTGCTGAAAATATTATATTTAGCTTATGTTCAAGTTGCTGCAATGTATTATCTGAAGGTGTTGGAATCTCATAATTTTCAAAAGATGTTTTGTTAATGTTTATCATTGTTGAGCTTCCCTCGCCTAATGTTCTTAATTCTACGGTATGAGCTTTTATCGAAAAATATAAGAAACACGGATATTTTGAAATTATCGCATTTATCTGTTGGTTTGTTTGTGCAATATATGATGTTAATGCCACCTCACCAGCATTTGCACCAATGCAAGCAACAACAACCGTATTTTCAGGAATATATTTATTTTTCTGACTATCAGCTCCCGCTTTTGAAAGTGAACATTCAGAACTGGTAATATATACATTTCCGTGCATATCCGGTGTTTTTATAAACGGAATATCATTACCATAATATTCAGCAACTGATGTTGGTGGTGTTTTTCCAGTAATAACCGTTCCAAAGTTATGGATTGGTTGTAAATCTGTAAAATCTGGTGCTGATGATGAAAATATAGCATTTGCTTGTGCTTCTAAATTATCATTTATCCTCTGCTTCAATGCAATTCTGTCTGTAACAATCTTATATGCATTCACAATCTTTTGCTGTTTTTCGATAGACGGTACTGGCAATTTCATTTTTGCAAATTCTTCCCACGGCATACTACCACGCACACCACCAACCGCAATAAAGGCAGCTTCTCTATCAAATTCTGGTCTTTTGAACCACATTTCCAAATAATCTGGCAGAATAATATTCTTATCTTTTACTCTAAAAATAGGATATGCAGGCGACATTATTGCTTCTTCATATTCCTCTAATCTTGCAACCGGTATTTTTCCATCACGACTGACCTGCATTAAACTTACTGCAAAGTCATTTTTACGGATTATCTTATACTTTGAAAGGTCTGTTCCATTTGTATTTGCAACAGATTTAATGAAACATTTATCAATACTTACACCTATCAGTTCTGAAACCGTTCCATCACTATTTCTTTCATCTACCCTTGTTACAAGTTCCTCAATGGTTTTATACATATCTTTTCCGCCTTATCCTATATATTTTCTGTGAGCAATTTTCACATTGCTCTGCTTAACCATTGCATATTGCAATGTCGTATCTATTCTTCTATGCCCCAAGAGCTGCTGAAGCTGCTCTATTGGCATTCCTTTGTCTATCGCCATTGTCGCAAGCGTTCGCCTGAATTTATGAGGGTGTACCTTATTCAGTCCCAAGCGCTTTCCAAGCTGTCGTAATCGCACTTCAATACCACCGATATTCATTCGATTATACGGCGATTGTAATGATACAAAAAGTGCCGGATTATCGTCCTTTCGGCTACTTAAGTAATTCTGCAAATGTATTTTTGTTCTTGCATCAAAATATACTATTCGTTCCTTATCACCTTTGCCGAAAACAACACATTCTCTTTCGTTAAAATCTATATCCTCACGATTTAGCAACACCATTTCTCCGACACGCATACCCGTTGAAGCAAGCATATCAATCATTGCCAAGTCCCTAAGTTCCGAGCAATTATCCCTCATCAATTCAAGTGCTTCATCTGAATAAGTTTCCTTGATGTTCGTTCCGGTCTTAACCTTATGTATTCGCCTGACTGGACTTTTCAAAATATAATCCTCGTCCTCAAGCCAAGAGAAAAAACTGGAAAGTATTCGTCTTATATTATCTATCGTAACTTTACTGGATTTTTTCTTAGCCTGATACTCGGTCAAATAACAACGAATATCATCGGTTACAATGTATTTAATTCCTTTTCCAATGCCATCAAGCATTGACTGTATCGTTGCATTATAGTATTTCAAGGTTTTCTCAGAACAGCCTTCAATACGCTTTGCCGATAAGAAAGACTCTACTAAATTCTGTTCTGAAAGTTCCTTATCTTTTTCCGTCTTTGTTACCTCATAATCAAAAAGTGTATGTTGTAATACCTCTTGCAATCTTTCTGTCTGTGCGTTATTCAAGTAAGGTAACATTCCTTGAATAACATCTGTGATTAGGTTCTGTTTCATAGTCAATTCTCCTTTTGTTTTTTAAGAGAACGACTACCAGTGGCAGTCCCTTGTTTTAACTCCCGCCACTGATGGGAGTTCTATTGTAAATGATAATTTACGTGCTTCCGCTTCAATAATGTTTTTTAATAAAATTCGATATGTTCAATGCTCTGAATGCTGTCAAGAAACTGAAATTGGTAGATATCCGATTGAGTGGACTTTTTCCACTCTCGGAAATGTTCTTGATACAATCATTGACCGTCGAGGTTTGACGCCTACCAAACTTGGTAGCGAGTGGAGTAATGAAGGAATTATTGCATTATCTGCTAAGTCAGTTAAAAATCACGAACTTGTGAATTTAGATATAGCTAATCATGTTGATAATGATTTATACAATCGCTGGATGCCGCAGAAATTACAATCTCAAGATATTCTTATGACCTCTGAAGCACCACTTGGAGAATTTTATTATCTTGCGGATTTTTCTACATATTGCTTAAGCCAACGATTATTTGCAATGAGAGCCAATAAAACAATTATTGAACCTACCGTGTTGTATTTTCAGTTGACAGATTCCATTGGAAAACATCAAATTGATATTCGCAAAACAGGAACAACAGTTACAGGTATTCGACAATCGGAATTGATACAAGTACCTATCATCGTTCCGCCAATGAATATTCAAAAAGAGTTTGCACGTTTTTGTAATCCTATAATGATTACTATCGAAAAAAATGCTGATGAAATCAGACAGCTTTTCAAGTTGCAAGAAATGCTTTTATCACGGTTAAGCCGCTAAATTATCATTTATCTTCTGTTTTAAAGCAATTCTCTCCGTAATAGCCTTATAACTGTTCACTATTTCAAACTGTTTTTCAATAGGCGGAATAGGCAATTCCAATCTACAAATATCGTCCCAAGTAATCCCACCACGAACACTTCCGTCAGTATGCAGCCAACAAATACGGTCAAATTCCGGTCTGCGAAACCACATCATCAGGTAATCTTCATTCAAAATGCTATTATCTATTACCTCAAACATAAAATATGCCGGAGAAACAATAGCAGGTTCTTCCTCATCATACAATGCAACCGGAAGTCGTTCATCACGACCAACGTGCATTGGATTACACGCAAACTTTCCTTTTGTTATCAGTTTGTATTTACTCAAATCCGTACCAATGACATTTGCAACCGATGGCATAAAGAACTTGTCTATGTTAATTCCCAAAACTCTGTCCGTTATGCTTTCTCTGTTCCGAGTATCAATCAGTCGGATATGGTTTTCTAAAATATCATAATTTGATTTCATATCCCAACTCCTTAAATACAGCAAGCAAATCTGCTTTGGATTTTTCCTCTTGAACAAGAAGTTCCTTGAGTTCTCCCTGCAATGATTTCATTTTGGTATCAAAGTCGATGTTCTCATCACGGTTGACAAACTCAATATATCTGCTCGGTACAAGAGTAAATCCTTTTTCCTTTACTTCATCAAAAGAAGCAGAATAGCAAAATTCCGGCACATTCTCATAAGTTTCCTCATAGCCTTCCTGCTGCCAGTTATGATATACACTTGTAACTTTGGCTCTATCTTCCTCTGTCAATTCAATGTACTTCTTCTCATAAGGACTGCCCATCTGTCGTAAATCCATAAAGAGTATTTCATCTTCTCGATTACGATAGCGTTTTAGCTTTCCATTCTGTTCAACAACACGAGCTTTTTTATTCTTATTGAGTACCCAAAGGGTAACGCTGATGTCTGTGGTATAGAAAAGGTTTCTCGGAAGAATAATGATTGCTTCTACCAAATGATTTTCTATAAGCTGCTGTCTGATTTTCAGCTCTGTACCATCATCAGATAATGCACCATTGGCAAGCAGGAAACCTGCCACACCGTTTTGAGAGAGTTTGGAAACAATATTCAATATCCAACCATAGTTTGCATTACTTGTCGGCGGAACTTCATAGCCATTCCAACGAGGGTCATCTACAAGCTCATTTTCGGCTCTCCACTGTTTCTGATTGAAAGGCGGGTTTGCCATAATGAAATCTGCTTTAAGGTCTTTGTGCTGGTCGTTGGTAAATGTATTGGCAGCCATCTCTCCAAGATTTGCAGAAATACCACGGATAGCTAAGTTCATTTTTGCCAGTTTGAAAGTGGTATTTGTGTATTCCTGACCGTAAATAGACACTTTCTTTTTATTACCGCTATGTGCTTCTACGAACTTGATGGACTGCACAAACATACCGCCCGAACCGCAACAAGGGTCATAAAGTATTCCATCATAAGGCTCAAGCATTTCAGCAATCAGGTTTACAATGCACTTTGGTGTATAGAACTCTCCTTTACCTTTTCCTTCTGCAAGAGCAAACTTACTAAGGAAATACTCATATATACGACCTATAATGTCGTTCTCTTTATCATCAGTGTTGATACGATTGATTTCATCAAGCAAAGAAGCCAACTTTGCCGTATCAATATGTAAGCGGGAGTAATAGTTATCCGGCAAAGCACCTTTCAGTGACGGGTTGTTCTTTTCAATCGTATAAAGTGCCGTATCTATCTTCAGAGCAATATCGTCCTGCTTTGCATTTTCAATAATGTATTTCCAACGGCTTTCTTCAGGAAGATAGAATACATTTTCCTGAGTGTAAAACGGCTTCATATCCGCATACTTTTCGCCGTGTGTAGCAATAATCTTATTACGGCATTCCTCAAACTTGTCACTGGCAAATTTAAGGAAGAATAGACTCAGAACAACGTGCTTATACTCCGCAGGCTCAACAGAACCTCTCAGTTTATCAGCACTTTTCCAAAGTGCTTCTTCCATTGATATTTCTTTCTTTGGTTTAGCAGCCCTTGCCATCTATAATTACCTCCGTGTTTTAATCTTCGTCTAAAATAACTTCGCATATATCTCCGATGTCACAATGAAACACCTGACATATCCTCATCAGTACTTCAAGAGATACCGGCTCATTTTTATTTATCTTCGTTGCAGCGTATGATGTGATTTCGGCTGCACGCATTAAATCCTGTCTTTTCATCTGATTGTCAATCATAAGTTTTTGAAGTTTGTTATAGCATATCTTCATCAGTAACACCTCTTCATCTTATAATTCTTCTTCGTTACAGTTAACCATTTAACATTATATATTAAATTTTCAGGCATTTCAAGATTTCAGACAGAAATGTAACCTTTCAGACACCAAGGTGTCACTTTTTGCAAACACCTAATACGACATTTTTGAGGATAAGAAAAAAGAGATGCCGAAGCACCTCAATTATACATTCTATTATTAACATTCAATGCAATCATTGCTATGACCTTTTCTATCGGCGGCTCTTTTCCGTCCGGTGCAACTGCTTTCCAAAAAGCTATTGCTTCCGGTTCAGCACTTTTCATTGCTTCCCGAATGGCAAACTGCATTTCCTCTTTTACTGCTTTTTCGGTTGTTCCATTTTCTTTCGCTATTTGTCTGAAAATGTCGTTCACTTCTACTTCCTCCTATGTCTATTAGTATGTGTCTATCACTGACAGTTGTTGTTATAGCATATTCTCTCTGTCGAAGTCCCGAAAAATTTGTCGATAGCAGAAATTATTTATACTAAAAAAAGAAAGCTCGTCGATTAGGACGAACTTCTGTGTTTTATGGAAGTATTTGCTTTGATTGCTTTACAAGTGTATCTATGACTTCATAAATTCTGTTTCTATCTTCAGGAGCAAGTTTTTCAAGCTTCTCATTCAGCATAGAGTTCTTGACTGTATATCCCGTTTCGAGGACATCAGTAAGAACCATATCCGATGATACACCTAAAGCATTTACTATCTTTATGAAAGTTTCGAGTGACGGAATTTTCTCTCCACGCTCAACCATACCAATATAATTTGTTGTCAAATCTGTTTTCTCAGCCAAATCTTCTTGGCGTAATTTCCTCGCAAGTCGGAACTTTCTTATATTCTTGCCGATTGTATCGAGCTTCATCACATCACCTCCCTTAATGTGTTTCTATAACTAATAGTATAGGTTAAGTCGATTTCAAATCACACGCACCCAAAGGAAGTTAAACCAACTATTAGTGATGATTACCAACTATTTTTATGTTATACTACAAAAGTAGTAATTCACGATTGTTAATGGCGAAAGACAAATCACAACCCAAGAGCCAAGTTAAACAATCTCCATAGAAGAAACTTAGGGGTAAAAAGGAATGGACGAACAAAAGATAATATTCAGTAATCGGTTTGAAAAAGAGAAATTTGAGGATTACAAAACAGATTTGGGAACTGGCAACACAATCACTCCTGACTTTACGGAAGCTGATGATTTTTTGAAATTCATACAGAAGAACCGCAGAAGTGTTCCAAGTAAAGAACGAATTGCTGATAAGGACAAATTCATCAAGACCGTTTACGAGTTATCCAACAGCTTTGAAATTGACGCTGACCTGATAGAATTTGCCGAGGGATATATCGCCAACATCTATGTAGATTATGCCTGCTACACTGGATATATCAAGAAGCTGTTAGCAATTCTTTTTATCCTTGCCGATGATATTTCCTTTTTAGACGGCAGTAAAGAAAATGCCGATATGCTTTTCAGCTTCACTTATCACACACACCATATTTTCCTGAATAACAGAGAAACAACCGATTTCTCATAATGTACCCGATGGCTACTCAACCGAGCAGCCATCTTTTCGATTTTCCAGACACCGTCTGGAATTTTTAATATGCCGGAATACCGTATCCATAGATATTGCTGCTTCCGACTGCGTACTGTCTTTGCTTGCAGGCGTCGCCTGAGTTACCCTCTACGGTATAAACTGTGCCATTCTCACACTTCTCTACGATACCAACGTGGTCTGTTGTACCGTCGCCTTCCCAATCAAAGAAGATAATATCTCCTGCCTTTGGTTCATAAGTGCGGTCTTGCCATTTTCCATTTGACTTAAACCAGTTTGCACCGTCCACACAACCTGCAAATTTCGGAACAAGTCCGCTTTCAATATATCCGCATTGGTCAGCACACCAAGATACGAAGCAAGCACACCATTCCACTCGACTGTTAAAGCCATACCAGCTCCAATAAGGTTGTCCGCCCTGATTGCCTAGCTGTGTCAAGGCAACCTCAACAATCGCCTGATTACCTCCGGCAGTAAAGGCTCGTCCATACGGATAGTACCTCAGAACGTGAGCGACATACTGCGTATCTCCATAACTGCTCCACCCAAGTCTGGAAGCCTGCATTGTCGAAAATTCTACTGCATTGGCATAGGAATATCCACCGTAATTTGTTTTTGCCCAAGAAATATACCCATTACCGAAGTTGTAGCCTTGCAAGGCAAGTTTGATATGCTCCATATCAATCGGGCTTTCCACCTCTGCCGAGGTAAGAGCCGCTTTCAATTCCTGAACTCCACACTGGATAGAATATTCAGGGTCTTTAATTCCATTAGGTTCGTGCGGATACCTCGTATTGAAACTTCCCTCTGCTGCCTGCATAGGGTCAAGTCCTCT
>ENA-OQKO01000445-OQKO01000445.1-human-gut-metagenome-genome-assembly--contig:-NODE-445-length-40667-cov-19.358905_pt1 | contig 40667 bp, 48 predicted proteins | sample MGYA00242777_ERZ504796 | MGnify/ENA primary metagenome ERZ504796 (study PRJEB26092, sample SAMD00036404) | human gut metagenome | host: Homo sapiens | study: EMG produced TPA metagenomics assembly of... | reverse complement strand
GTAATGACACCAATGGAATATCATAAGCAATACACAAAAGCAGCATAAAATATCGCCAGCCATAACATGGCTGACGATACAAAAATTTATTATTTTTTATTGTCCTCTTGACAGGGAGCACACCAAATTCAATACCTGTGATTTTTGTGTATAAGAAAATTCTGCAAAAAAAAGACTCCGCCATAAGACGAAGTCTTTATCTATATATTACATATTCTTTTTTTCAAGATATTCTTTGATACGTTCTGTTGGGTTTAACAGATCACTGATTGATGCATCATGATTTAATGTATCAATTAATAGTGCAACGTATTTGGATACGTCAGAAGATGCATACCAGTCACGAGATAATAATTCAGGTGTCTGATAAGTAAGATTAGTTGTGATAACCTTCTCAATAATACCTTCTTCAACTGCACGGTCAAATACTTCTAATCCGTTTGTAAATAAACCAAATGTAGATAAGCAGAATACACGACGGGCATTTCTGCGTTTTAATTCTTTGGCTACGTCGATCATACTTTCTCCAGAAGAGATCATGTCGTCGATGATCAGAACATCCTTACCATCTAAGGAGTCACCAAGGAATTCATGTGCAACGATAGGATTACGTCCGTCAATGACAGTAGAATAGTCACGGCGTTTGTAGAACATACCAACATCAACACCAACAACGTTTGCCATGTAGATCGCACGCTGCATAGCACCTTCATCTGGGCTGATAACCATTAAGTGGTCGTTGTCAAAGTGAACATCATCACACTGTTCAACTAATGATTTTACAAACTGATAAGTAGGCTGGATGTTATCAAATCCACTGATAGGGATTGCATTCTGTACACGAGGGTCATGTGCATCGAAAGTCAGGATATTATCAACACCAAGGCTGATCAGTTCCTGAAGCATAACTGCACAGTCTAAAGATTCACGTGTACTTCTCTTATGCTGACGGCTTTCATATAAGAAAGGCATGATAACATTAACACTCTTAGCCTTTCCAGCGGAAGCACTGATGATACGTTTTAAGTCAGCATAGTGATCGTCTGGAGACATGTGGTTTACACGTCCGCTTAAAGAGTAAGTTACGCTGTAGTTTAATACATCAACAATAATGTATAAATCCATGTCACGAACAGATTCGCGAATGATACCTTTAGCTTCTCCAGAACCAAAACGTGGGCAACTGGCATCTAAAAGATAAGTATCTCTTAAATATCCATCACAGGCAACAGAGTCTTTGAAATCTTTGTAAGTTTCAGATCTCCACTGGATGATATAGTTGTCGATTGTTTTTCCAAGTTCTTTGCATCCTTCAAGGGCAATGATTCCAAGTTTACCGTCTGGAATCTTAGTAAAGTTACGGTCAGATCGTCTCATGATACTATCTCCTTCGTATATTGTTCTATAGTTTTTTATAACATTATAAATAAGTTACGTCAAGTTCGATTTTTTGAAACGGATATCATCTCCATAGATTTTCTGCCATGAATAATTCTCAATGATCCTTGAAAAAATTCGTTCAGAATAAGTATTTCTGAATTCTTGCAGAGATAAATTTGTGGATATGATCGTTGATCTTTCCTGGATCAATCGTTCATTCAAACATTGAAATAACTGTGAGATCACAAATTTATTGATCATCTCAGTTCCAAGGTCATCGATGATCAATAGATCGCATTGAAAGATCAGGTTAGCAGATGTTTCCTGTTCCATATCCTTTCCTTTGCCAAAGGTATGCTTTGCCAAAGTATCAAACAGCTGGAAAGCTGTCATATAGACGCAGGTAAAACCGCGGTCCATGATTTCCTTTGCAATACAATGACTTAAGAAAGTCTTCCCAACACCAGTGGAACCCTGAAATAAAATGTTGTCATGATTTGGAAATCTGGAAATAAAGGTTTTACAGTGTTCCACGACTTTCTGGATGTTACGTCTAGGGCTTGGAAGACCTTGCTTGGTCATCTGGTCGGAATAATAATCTTCCCGGAAGGTCTGAAAATTCTCCCGTGCTAAAATCTTAGCCATATTAGAACCGGAATACAGGTGATCGATCATCGCCTGATGAAAGCAGGAACATTGTTCCTGTCCAATATATCCGGTGTCCTTACACTTCTTACAATAGTAGATCGGTTCCAGATAATCAGAAGAATATCCGGCTTCTTTTAAGAGAGCCTGTTTCTGGCTGATCAGCACCTGATTCTTTATACGATATTCTTCTCTCAAAGCAGGATCATCCCGGACGATCAGCTGCTTTCCGAGAGAAATAGAATTGGCAGTGATCTGCCGGTCAAGTTCTTTAATCTCTGGAATTGTTGTGTATATATCTTTCTTGCGCTGTTCATGGAGACGGTAATTAGAAAGCCGTCTTTCCTCATACTGGCGCATGATATCCTGATAATCGTTATTTGATAATGACATAAGTTAGTTCTCCATGAGTTCATCCGCGAACTGTTTCTGTAAAAGCTGTTGCTCTAACGCATCAAAATCATAATCACGCTGCGTAAAGTTATGCATATTGCTCTGGTTGTTATTGTTAGCGAAAGTCTTTGGTGCTTTCTGCCGGATATGGAAGTTTTTCGCATCTTCCAATGTTACGATGTGGTTATCTTTCCAGTGCTTTAAGATCGTATCTGCATATGGAAAACTAGGTTTGTTGATCGCATTGATCGTACGATTACAAGCTTCAATGATCAGTGCAAGATCAAAACCATCAGTTTCAAGCCATCGTTTCATATATTCTTCCTGAACAGGGGCTGGATTCTGATTTAATCCAAATGCACGCATGATAGAATAATATTCCTTACGAAAATTCTTGCTGTACGCTTTCGCTTCTTCAGGAGTTTTGATATTTGCTTCGTACCAGTTGATCGCTACAGACTGCATATAACGGAAACTCTTCTTACCATTTGATACACAATGCTCTACAAGATATTCGATCAATTCACATGACATTCTAAGATCTTCGTACATGTAAAGTAAAGTGTTCATATCCGTACAAGTTAAAGGCTTTCCTAAGAACATCTCACATACGTAGAGAAGATAAGAAAAACGCTCATCTTCGCTCTTACGCTGAAGTTCTGCAGGAGAAAGCGTCTTCATGGCAGGAATCGGTTCAGCACCAGTGATCGTCTGATCCTTCACAGTAGTCTTAGAAGCTGCTGAAGAAGTAGCTTGGGCTGGTTCTTCTTGTTTTGTAGTCTGTGCAGGAGAATGTGGATTGCCACTGACAGGGAGAAGCTCTATAAAACTGATCACGCCGTCTTTAAGCTCCATGCGTAAGAGGGATTCTTTCTCCCAGTATTTTAACGCACGAGTAACATCACGCTCCGTAAGTTCCAGTACATCTGCAAGACAAGGAATGCTGAAGTTTGCACCGTCAGAAACCATACGCAGAAGATAAATATACACTTTGATGTATTCACCGTTCGCACGGATCATATAATTATCAACAAATGCGTTTGGAAGCAGCGTTCCACCGGTTGGATATGTGGTTGTTACTTTAATGTAATTCATGGCAATCTCTCCTTCTTTTATTATCGTTAATCTGACTATAACGCAGATTGGAGAAATTGTAAATACCAGGGAAATCCACACCCTGATTGTGTACAAGTCTGTGGATAATGTGGATAATGTGGACAAAAATCGTAAAACAATGGAAATAAGCCATTTACATAGATTTTACAATTGTGGAAAAGGACAAAAGAAATCCACAGATTTGTTTATCAACAATTGTGTACAAGTCTGTGGATAATGTGGATAACTATCTATTTACGAGCGAATTTCCGATAGAATCGACGTTTCCGGCCCCCATAGTTATCAACAGATCATTTTTTTTGCAATTTTTTAAAATAAATTTTTCAATGTCATCAAATTCCTTAATATAGTGTACATCTACATCATAATCAGCCATGCGGTCCACGATATCTTTGGAACTTACGATACCAGTATCTTTTTCTCTGGCAGCATAGATGTCAGTGACGATCACGTGGTCACAGAGACTTAATGCTTTTGCAAAGTCATCAAGGAATGCAATTGTTCTGGAATAAGTATGAGGCTGGAATACACACCATAATTCGTTATGTGGATAATTCTTAGCAGATTCCAGAGTTGCACGGATCTCTGTTGGATGATGCGCATAGTCATCAACAACGGTGAAGTCGTTGCATGTGCCTTTTAGTTCAAAACGACGTTTGGCGCCAGTGAATCCAAGAAGTCCTTTCTTCATTGTATCAACATCAATGCCGATACGTTTTGCAGCAGCAATGGCAGCCAGTGCATTCTTCACGTTATGTTCTCCGTTGACATTTAACTGGATATGGTCAATAAATTCTCCTTTATAGTAATAATCGAAATGAGCATGTCCAAATGCATCATACCCGATGTTCTTTGCACAATAGTCATAAGAATCATTTTCTAATCCAAAAGTTGCATATTCTGCCTTTAATCCGTCCACAATATAATCAATGTTCTCAATTTCACCGTTGATGATCAGATAACCATAATCAGGAAGTTTGTGGGCAAATTCACGGAAAGAATGGCGGATATCATCAAGATCCTTAAAGAAGTCCATGTGATCTTCTTCAATATTGAGGATAATACTGATTTTAGGGAAGAATTCTAAGAAACTGTTTGTGTATTCACATGCTTCAGTTACGAATGTCTCGGAATGTCCGACACGGATATTCCCATTGATCGCATCAAGAATTCCACCAACGCTGATCGTAGGATCTGTGTTACCAGCAAGTAAAATATAAGATAACATAGAAGTTGTTGTTGTCTTACCGTGAGTTCCAGATACGGCGATCGCATTCTGATAATTATGCATCATCTGACCAAGCAGTGTAGCACGTTTCATGACAGGAATCTTACGGCGGATGGCTTCTTTGTATTCTTCGTTGGTATCAAAGTTGATCGCTGCTGTGTATACAACAAGATCGATATCATCTGTGATATTATCTGCAGTCTGGCTGAGATAAACTTTTGCACCTTTGTCTTCTAAGTGTTTGATGATATCGGAAGTATGGATATCGGATCCGGAAATCGTAAAACCTTCTTTAATAAGGATCTCAGCAAGACCGCTCATGCTGATTCCTCCGATTCCCATAAAATGAATATGAATTGGTCTGTTAAAATCTATCTGATACATTTTCATGTGCCCTTTCTTTCTATCGTTGATATAGTTTCATTGTTTTCCTTATTATAAGTCACTGCAACTAATCTTGCAAGACAGAGATTGAATTGGAAAATATTATATTTGCTATAAAAATATGGAGAAAAAAGTAGTAAAATGTCATAATAAAAAAGCTGATAAAAAACAAGTTTTTGTTCACATTTGCTGAAAATAGTGTTATAATAAAAATTAGCATATACGGTCTAAGAGAAAGAAGAAGTTACCAGAGCCTGACCGGAGAGCGAATTTTAGCTATATTATTAGAAACTAGGAGGATGACAACATGCAAATAACTGATGTACGTATTAGAAAAGTGGCCAAAGAAGGCAAGATGAAAGCTGTTGTGTCAATCACAATCGATAATGAATTTGTGGTACATGATATTAAAGTAATTGAAGGGGAGAAAGGTCTGTTTATTGCAATGCCAAGCCGAAAAGCTGCAGATGGTGAATATAGAGACATTGCACATCCGATCAATTCTGATACTAGAAATATGATCCAGACTTTAATTTTAGAACAATATGAAGCAATGAATCTGGGGGATATTGACGCAACAGCGCCAGAAGTCTAAGATTAAGAGAATAACTTCTTCTTCAAAGTGTAGAAAAAGAATCGGGTATTGACCACCTGGTTCTTTTTTCTGTTATAATCAGAACTATAGTGTAAAAGATAGATCAGAACAAGGAGGTTTGATGGATGGAATTTCAGATCGGAGATATTGTCAAATTAAAAAAAGCACATCCTTGCGGTATAAATGAATGGGAGATTCTGAGAGTGGGAATGGATTTTCGTTTAAAATGTGTTGGATGTGGCAGACAGGTGATGGTGCCAAGAAAGATGGTTGAAAAAAATTTTAGAGGATTTATAAAAAAAGCTTGCCAAGATTAGAAGTTTATGATAAAGTAATTATTCGTGGTATATAAAAATATCCTTGCTCTTTCACGAAGAAAGAGCCACTAGACCAAAAGGAGGTGCAAGTAATGATGAAATATGAATTAGCATTAGTTTTAAGTGCAAAGATCGAAGACGAAGAACGTGCAGCTATGGTTGAAAAAGTTCAGGCAATGATTACTACAGCAGGTGCTGCGATCACTAACGTCGATGAATGGGGTAAGAAACAGTTAGCTTACGAAATTCAGAAGATGAAAGAAGGATACTACTATTTCATCCAGTTCGAAGGCGAAACTACAGTTCCAGCAGAACTTGAAGAGAGACTTCGTATTGAGGAAACTGTATTACGTTTCTTATGCGTTAAACAGGATGCGTAATTAACAGGAGGGATCCGAATAATGAATAAAGTAGTATTAATGGGAAGATTGACAAGGGACCCTGATGTAAGATATTCACAAGGTGAGACACCTTTGGCAATCGCCAGATACACGTTAGCAGTAGATAGAAGATTCAAAAGAAACGGTGAACAGGATGCGGATTTTATTAACTGTGTGGCATTCGGACGCACAGCAGAATTTGCAGAGAAGTATCTAAAACAGGGTACTAAGATGGTTGTTTCTGGAAGAATCCAGACAGGTAGTTATACAAACCGTGATGGAGTTAAAGTTTACACAACAGAAGTTGTGATCGAAGAGCAGGATTTTGCAGAGAGCAAAGCTGCTGCAGCCCAGAACAGTAATATGGGAGTTCCACAGCCAAGCGCGCCACAGCCTAGTGCCGCAGCAAGCGATGGTTTTATGAATATTCCGGATGGTTTGGAAGAAGAATTACCATTTAGTTAAATAGGAGGTAGAAATCATGGCTTATACAAAAGGCGATTCTCCAATGAGAAGAAGAGGCGGACGTAGAAGAAGAAAAGTATGTGCATTCTGTACAGAAGCCGATGCTGTAATCGATTATAAAGATGTAGCAACATTAAAGAAATACGTATCTGAAAGAGGAAAAATCCTTCCAAGACGTATTACAGGAACATGTGCTAAACATCAGAGAGCTGTTACAGGAGCTATTAAGAGAGCTAGACATTTAGCTTTAATGCCATATACAGCTGAATAATTTTAAGCAGATAATGAAGAGTTATATTGTGACGTATGTTGCGGTATAGCTCTTTTTTTGTATCATAGAAATTCCGATGGAATCCCCTATGATACAAAAAGCCCTCCGGGCAAGATCGCACTGCGACAGACATGTCAAAATAATTAAGAAAATTGCGTAAATTGAACAAATATCTCGCTTTCGTTAAATATAATGTACAAATTCATGCAATTGAGTTATAATAAAGGATAATTGTAAGAATCAAATCAGGAGAAAAAAATGGACATTATGAAGAAAACAAAGATAGAACAGTATCTTCAAGGACCATTATGGGCATTGCTTATTCTGGCTTTTGTAGACATTGTGTTCTTTTTCTTGGATATTCGATGTGGAGTGATCTTAGCGGTCTCACTAGTCGTATTTTTAGTTTTTCAGATGATCATTTATTCCCGAAGCAAACAAGAGATCATCAAAGAATGTATGGATTTTATGTTTGAGCAGAGTCAGGTGCAGAATTATTTGTTACAACAGCTTCCTGTTCCGTATGCACTGCTTGATGGGAATGGAATGATCATATGGTCAAATGATGCATTTCATAAAATTGTGGGAGAGAACCGAGGAAAGTCATTGCAACAGATTTTTCCGAATCTGAACCGTAATCTGCTTCCGTCGGATGTGATGCACTCTATTTCTCATATTGAATATAAAAAGAAATGCAAAGAGGGAGATAAGGAAAAAGAACAGACGCTATTCTATAAAGTAGAGATGAATCGTATTCGTGTAGAAGATTTCTCTGATGAGAATGATAACAGTTGTTCTAGACAGATGCTTAAGGACAACGATCTGATCGCAGTATATTTTTTTGATCAGACATTACTTAAGAAATATATGGAACAAAATGAGAATCAGAGAATGGTCATTGGTTTAATCTATATTGATAATTACGAAGAAATCCTTGATGATATTGATGCGGTGAAACGATCTATGCTGATCGCAGTGGCAGATCGTAAGATCAACAAATTTATCCAGAATGTCTCTGGGGTTGTGAAGAGAACAGAGAGAGATAAATATTTTGTTGTATTTGAACAGAAATATTTGGACAAGATCAAAGAAAACAAATTCTCGATCCTTGATGAGATCAAGACGATCAATCTTGGGAATTCTATGCATATGACATTAAGCATCAGTTTTGGAATTAATGGAAATACGTATCAGGAAAACTATGAAGCAGCCTGTGCAGGTATGGATCTGGCATTAGGACGTGGTGGTGATCAGGCAGTGATCAAGGATGGGGAAGATATTTCCTACTATGGTGGCAATTGTGAGGTTATGGAACGTACCACACGAGTCAAAGCACGAGTTAAAGCGCATGCGTTAAAAGAACTTCTTGAATCAAAGGAAAAGGTCGTGATCATGGCACATAAGATTCCGGATCCAGATGCGATCGGTGCAGCTGTTGGTCTGTACAGACTTGGACTTTCTCTGGGAAGAAAGGCACATATCGTTATGAATGAAGTAACGATCTCTGTCCGTGCGATGGTTGATGAATTAAATAAAAGTGGTATTTATGATGAAGATATGTTCATTGATAACGAACAAGCAATTGAGATCACAGATGAAAACACGTTATTGATCGTAGTGGATGTAAATCATGCAAATTATACAGAATGTGAACAGTTATTAAGTCAGACAAAGACAACGGTGATCTTAGATCATCATCGAAAGAATAAAGATATGATCAAGAATCCGGTACTTTCATATGTAGAGCCATATGCGTCTTCTACATGTGAATTGGTAGCAGAGATTCTTCAATATGTAGATTCAAAACCAAAGTTAGAGCCAATGGAAGCGAATGCCATGTATTATGGAATGCTTGTAGATACGGACAATTTTGTGAATAAAACAGGTGTCAGAACATTTGAGGCAGCGGCATATCTAAAGAGAAATGGAGCTGATCTTACAAAGGTAAGAAAGATGTCAAGAGAAAGCATGGAAACTTACAGAATCCGTGCGAAAGCGATCAGTGAAGCAGAGATCTTATATGGCAGGTTTGCGATTGCAACACTGGTAGGAATCGGTGTGGACAGCCCTACTGTTATTGGTGCACAGGTAGCGAATGAATTACTTGATATTGATGGAATTGAAGCATCTTTTGTATTAACAGGTGTTCATGAGCGAGTCTATATCAGTGCAAGATCGATCGATGAAGTGAATGTTCAGAAGATCATGGAAGAATTCGGAGGCGGCGGACATTTGACAGTTGCAGGTGCACAGCTTGTCGATGTATCATTAGAAGAAGCCAAGAATATTATTCATGAGACATTACGATATTTGATATCAAAAGGAGAGATATAAGCGATGAAAGTTATTTTATTAGAAGATGTAAAATCAGTTGGAAAAAAAGATGAAGTAGTAGAGGTTAACAACGGATATGCAAGAAATGTATTATTCCGCAAGAATTTAGCAATTGAAGCTACAAATAAAGCATTAAATGATCTAAAATTAAGAAAGGCGAATGATGATAAACTGGCTGCAGAAGCATTAGCAGATGCCAAAGTTTTAGCAAAAGAGATTGAAGAAAAACAATTGGTATTAAAGATGAAGGTTGGAGAAGGTGGAAGAACATTTGGATCTATTTCCACAAAAGAAATCGCAGCAGAAGCAAAGAAACAGTTAGGATATGATTTAGATAAGAAAAAAATGCATTGTGAACCAATCAAGAATCTTGGATTCCATGATGTTGCGATCAAAGTTCATCCACAGGTAACAGCAACATTAAGAGTTAAAGTAGAAGAAAAATAAGAGGGCATATTTATGGATGAAGCATTTATCAAGAAAGTGCAGCCGAACAGCCCGGAGGCAGAACAGTCTGTGATCGGTGCGATGATCATGGACAGGGATGCGATCGCAGATGTTATCGATATTGTGAATGCCGATGATTTCTATCAGAAGCAGAACGGCATCTTATTTGAAGCGATGACAGAATTATACCGGGAAGGAAAGCCGGTCGATCTGGTAACGCTTCAGAATAAATTAAAGAAAAAAGACGTGCCGGAATCTATGAAGAGTCTTGAATTTATCAGGGATCTTCTGGAAGTTGTTCCAACGTCAGCCAATGCCAAACAATACGCAACGATCGTCAGGGAAAAGGCAACACTTCGTAAATTGATCAAAGTTACAGAAGATATCACAACAGAATGTTATCTTGGTAAAGATGATGTGACAGAGATCTTGGATCACACAGAGAAGAATGTATTCGGACTTCTTCAGCAGGCAAGTGGAAGAGAAGAGTTTGTTCCAATTGACAAAGTTGTGTTAAATACACTGGATGCGATCGAAGAAGCTGCAAGTTCTGCTGGGCGAGTCACAGGTATTGCAACAGGATTTACAGATCTTGATTACAAATTATCTGGACTACATCCATCAGAACTGATTATCGTGGCGGCACGTCCTGCCATGGGTAAGACAGCATTTGTGTTGAATATCGCACAGAAAGCGGCAGTCAGGGATCACGTTCCAACAGCGATCTTTAGTCTGGAGATGTCAAAAGAACAGCTTGTAACCCGTATGATGGCGATGGAAGCGATGGTAGATTCACAATCTATCCGTACTGGTGATCTTCAGGAAACCGACTGGGAGAAGATCATGGAAAGTGCGGGAACGATCGGTCGTTCTCCATTGATCATTGATGATACACCAGGTATTACAATCGCAGAATTACGATCTAAGTGTCGTAGATACAAACAGATTCATGGACTGGACCTGATCATTATCGACTACCTGCAGTTGATGTCAGGTGGTAAGCGTTCTGAATCCAGACAGCAAGAGATTTCAGAGATCTCAAGATCGTTAAAAGCATTAGCAAGAGAGATGAATGCACCAGTGATCGCATTATCTCAGCTAAGTCGAAGAGTTGAAGAGAGAAAACCAGCCAAGCCAATGCTATCAGATCTTCGTGAGTCAGGATCGATCGAGCAGGATGCCGACGTTGTTATGTTTATTTATCGTGATGAATATTATAATGAAGATTCCGAGAAGAAAGGGATTGCAGAGATCATCGTCGACAAACAGCGAAATGGTTCAACAGGTAGTGTAGAGCTTGTATGGCTCGGACAATACACTAAATTTGGAAATAAAGAAAGAGCACCACATTAATGTCTGGTGCTTTTTCTTACACATACAACTGGATAAAATATACAATTTAAATAAAATAATACAATTCAATAAAAAGGGGGTATCTTATGTTATCATTTCTATTTCCTCCAATTTGTCCATTATGTGCAAAAGAATTGTTGGACAAAGGAGAGCATATCTGTAAATCTTGCAGTAAAAAGCAGATCTTTATCAAAGAACCGACCTGCTATTCCTGCGGAAAACCAATGAAAAATCACGAAAAAGAATACTGCAGTGACTGCAGACAACACCCGAAAAACTTTGAACGTGGAATGGGATTATGTATTTATCAGAAACCAGTCACGAATTCTTTGGCTGCGATCAAATATAAGAATGAAAGGAAATTTGCAAAATATTATCTGGAAGAGATTCAAAAAAGAAAATACAGAGATTTGTTACAGTTAAAAATAGATGTCATCATTCCTGTGCCGATCCATAGAAAAAAGAGAAGAAAAAGAGGCTTTAATCAGGCAGAAATTTTTGCAAATGGAATTGCAGAAATGTTAAACAAACCTATGTATACAAAGATTGTAGAAAGAATTCATGATACGAAACCGCAGAAACAATTAAACCCAGGAGAGAGAAAAAGCAATTTAAAGAAAGCATTTCGTGGAAATTTAAAAGAATATCAGAAAGCAGGGATGCCGAAAAGGGTATTGGTAATAGATGACATTTATACGACAGGATCAACAGCGGAAGCAGTGACGACAGCGTTAAAACAATTGGGAGTGCAGGAAGTTTATGTATTTTGCATAGCGATCGGAAAAGGATTTTCCTGATATTTCCGTCATGGTGTTTTGTGTACTGGTTTGTTATAAATTTGTGGCGAAACCCCACACGCTTGCGTATGGGATGAAAGCCACATTTCACTTGACATATACATAGATTAAATATACAATCTATGTATATTAAAATATAGAAAGGAAACAGAACATGAGTAAGAGCAACTATGATATAAACACGCATACAACAACACAAAATAATGCTGCACAATATCATTCAAGTCGTGGAGGAAAAAATAATGGCACGAACTAAAAGTGACAATGTACAAATAAATATTTCCATTCCTACTGGATGGAAAACAGAACTTGAAAATCTTGCTCGTATCTATTCTGTTGAAGAAGGAAAAACTATCACTTTTCTTGACTTAATGCGTAGAGGTATTCAGGAAAAATATCAATTAGGAGAAAAAGACAGTGAGTGAGGAACAATATCATAGTGCTTCACATTGTAAATATTTGATACAGTATCATATCATTTGGTGTCCAAAGTTCAGATTTTCAGTATTACAAGGAAATGTCGATATCATTCTTAAACAGATATTACAGAAAATTTGTAATGATTATAAATACAAGATCAAAGCACTCGAAGTGATGCCAGATCATATACATATTTTCATAGATGTTCCGCAGACAGTTGCTCCTTGTGATGTTGTAAGAACTCTAAAAAGTATCAGTGCTATCGAATTATTTAAAGTATTTCCAAAATTAAAACAGTTCTATGCGAAATGTGGAGTATTATGGTCAAGAGGATACTTTGTATCTACTGTCGGACATATAAGCGAAGCTACAGTGATTAAGTATATTGAGGAGCAGAAAAATGATAAGTGATAAAGAATATAAAAAACTTCTAAAACAATTTCATAAACTTTCTGACAGGCATATCTTGGTTGTAGAAACCGATATGCCATCTTCTGATGTACAAAAGGTCGTGATTCTTTCTGATAAGATCAGAAAAGCAGGTAATGAGCTTGTTGGTCTTATGAGAAAGAATTATGACCAACTTATGCGTACTAAAAAATATCGCAAGCTGCTAAAACTCTATGGTTCTACCAAAGATAAAAAGAAACGCAGAGATCTAGCAGATCAGCTCAATGAAATGCAAAAACAATACAATGTCACATGGGATCATTGCAGAAACGCTATGATACATATAGGCAAGAAATATAGTATTGATGCTGTATTTGCCCTTACAAAAGCTGAAGATATATGGCGTGGTATTGAAAAATGTCTTTATAACAATGGTAAAACGATTCATTTTTCTAAATATGGTGAGTTGCCTTGTATCAGGGCAAAACAGATAAATCGTGGCATTTCAATGTCTGTTAAAGATAATGGATTAAAATTCAAATTAAAGGGAAATGTATTTGGGATACAGGTTAAAGATAGATTTCAAACAGATGAAGTTTGTGCAGTTTTAGAATATTTATTAAGATCAGAGATCATAAATGATAAAGCAATAAATAAATTTTTAGATAAAGCATACTGTATTGATACATACAGACCTTGCTATGCTACTCTTGTACCTAAATTTATTCGTGGAAAATATAGGGTGTATTTGCATCTTACTATTGAAGGTAAGGCGAAACCTAAATATGATAGGTTTGGTAATCCAAGACATAAGTTTGGCAAAGGTATTATAGGTGCAGATATTGGTACACAGACTGTTGCGTATACATCAAATACTGAGGTGGGCTTGAAAAATCTTTCAGAGCGTGGTAACAGTATTCAGACTTCTGAAAGAAGAGAACGCCTGCTTTACCGTGCGATGGACAGGTCAAGACGTGCAACTGATCCGCAAAACTATAATGATGATGGTACTGTTAAAAAAGGCCGCAAAACTTGGAAATATTCTAATCATTATAAAAAGCTAAAAGCTAAACACTCTGAACTATGTCGTATCAATGCTATAAACAGACAGCTTGCAATAAATGAAGACGCTAACCATTTAAGAAGTCTTGGGGATGTATTTATCACGGAACCTAAAAATGCAAGTAAACTTATGAAACGAACTAAAGATACTACAGTCAATAGTAAAGGTAAGTTTCATAAGAAAAAGCGTTTTGGCAGATCCATAAAGAACAGATGTCCTTCTGGGTTTCAAACTACTGTAGAGCGGAAATTTAAGACATCAGGTGGTATATATATTGAAGTACCTAATAATTACAGAGCAAGTCAATATGACCATACAGCAGATGATTATATCAAGAAAAAGCTGTCTGATAGAATATATAAACTTACTGACGGAACATTGGTACAAAGAGATTGGTATTCATCATTCTTATTATACTGTTACGATTACAGAACTAAAGATATAGATAAAAACAAATGTATTTCTGAATTTGATAAGTGTTACAACAAAGAAAAAGCCCTGATCGAATGGATCAAGGCTAATAAGATCAAAATATTAAATAGCGGAATTAAGATAGCGTAAAACATATTTAGGGAGATTGACTATACTTCCTTACGAAAGTAGAAATTTACCGTCAATGTGGTCGTTGGACTGCTTGGTAATGAAAGTTCTGATTTAAATAGACTTACACTTGTAACTCCAAAGTCTGAAAATGATGTACGATTACAAGCTACACTTGACAATCAGAACCCCACGGGCTTGCCCATGGGAGTAGTCAGAATAGGGGCTGGTATATTTGTTGAAGGATATTATTTAGAAAGAGGAAAATAGATGGAACAACGATATGATTTAAGCGGATCATTGCTTCACTGGTACGATTATAATAAACGGATCTTACCATGGAGAGAGAATAAAGATCCATACAGAATCTGGATTTCCGAGATCATGCTGCAACAGACAAGAGTGGAAGCGGTAAAGCCGTATTTTGATCGTTTTATGGAAGTGCTGCCAACGGTTTATGATCTTGCTAAAGTAGATGATGACCGGTTGATGAAATTGTGGGAAGGACTTGGTTATTACAATCGAGCAAGGAATTTAAAAGCAGCAGCACAGACGATCGTTGAAGAATATGGTGGACAACTGCCTGCTGATTATGATAAATTATTATCGCTGAAGGGCATTGGAATGTATACAGCAGGAGCAATCGGATCGATCGCATTTGAATTACAGGTTCCTGCAGTCGATGGAAATGTTCTTCGTGTGCTGACTAGATTGTGGGGAGATGATTCTGATATTCTCAAAGATAAGACAAAGAAAGCGATGGGAAGAAGAGTCATGGAATTTATGCCGGAAGACCGACCGGGAGATTTTAATCAGGCATTGATCGAACTTGGAGCAACTGTTTGCGTGCCGAATGGGCAGCCATTATGTGATCAATGTCCATGGGATACAGTCTGTAAGGCATATAAAGAAGATCTCATTGATCAATTACCGGTCAAGACACCAAAGAAGGCAAGACGGATTGAACATAAGACTGTATTTTTATTAGAATGCGGAGAGCAGATCGCAATCCATAAAAGAGGAGACAAAGGATTGCTTGCCGGACTATGGGAGTTCCCGAATGAAGATAAGAAAATGGATGCCGAAGATATCAAGGAATGGATGGCAGAGCATCATATGGAAGATGCAAAGACAAAAGCAGCAGGAAAGGGAAAACATATTTTCAGTCATGTGGAATGGCACATGGAAGGAGTAAGAATTTCCTTGAAAACACCGATTCAGAGTGAAAATTACGTCTGGGTACTAAAAAAAGAACTAGAAAATACGTATGCATTGCCGTCAGCATTTGAAATATTCCGTAAGATATTGTAAAATAGAAGTTACGTATATAATTATGGAATGTAAAATTCCATAAAAGCTAAATTATTATTAAAAAGGAGAACAGATTATGAAAAAGTTTTTAACAGTCGCATTAGCTGGTGTACTGGCAGCATCTATGCTGTTTACAGGATGTAGTAAAAAAGAAGAAAGCAAGGTTCCAGACAAACTGATCGTAGGAACAAACGCAGAATTTCCACCATTCGAATATATGAATGATAAGAAACAGCCAGACGGTTTCGATATTGCTATGATCAAAGAAATCGGAAAACGTATGGACAAAAAGGTTGAGATCCAGAACATGGAATTCAAATCTCTGATCGGGGCTATGGAGTCTAATTCAATCAATACGATCATTGCAGGAATGACAAAGACAAAAGAACGTCAGAAATCTGTAGATTTTTCTGATAGCTACTATACATCTAATCAGGCAATTATCTTAAAGAAAGACAGCAAGATCAAAAAATTATCTCAGTTAGAAGGAAAGAAAGTTGGTGTTCAGGAAGGAACAACTGGTGACATCATTGCTTCTGGAGAAAAATTTGGTGAAAAGAACAAAGTCATCGTAAAGACAGATGTAAAACGTTATAAAAAGGGTGTTGACGCTGTTATGGATCTGAAAAACGGTGCAATTGATGCGGTTGTTATTGATGAAAAACCAGCACAGGAATTTGTGAAAAACAATGCGAAGAAGTTAAAATTAGTTGTTGACTCTGCAGGTGCGGAATACTACTGTATCGCAATTACAAAAGGTAACACAGCATACAAAGAAGAGATCAACAAACAGATCAAAGCAATCAAAAAAGACGGAACATATGATAAGCTGAAAGCAAAATACATTGATTCCGCAAACTAGGAAATTAGGAAGGTAAGGTTTCAAAATGTTAGATTCATTTTACAGAGCGTTTGTCGCCGAGCAGCGCTATCTGCTGTATCTTGATGGATTAAAGGTGACGATCTTAGTATCTGTCATTGCAATTCTTATTGGTGTAGCACTTGGTACGATCTTGGCGTTAATGCGCTTGACGGCAGAGCAGAAAGGAAAGAGTACACTTTTATCGAAGATCGCATACGTGTACATTGATATCATCCGTGGAACACCAACATTGACACAGTTGATGATCATGTATTTCGTTATTTTAAAAGGTCAGAATGGACTGCTTGTAGGTTCCTTAACCTTTGGTTTGAACAGTGCAGCTTATGTTGCTGAGATCATCCGTGCAGGAATTCAGGCGGTTGATCAGGGACAGATGGAAGGTGGACGTTCTCTTGGATTATCCTATGTACAGACAATGAAAGATATTATCTTGCCTCAGGCGATCAAGAATATTCTTCCTGCCCTTGGAAATGAATTTATCGTACTGATCAAGGAAACATCTATATTAGGATATGTAGCGATCGTTGACCTGACAAAGGTATCAGATTTTGTAATTTCAAGAATCTTCGAAGCACTGGCACCATTGCTTGGAACAGCATTGATCTATTATGTGATCGTTAAGATCCTGACTCTTGGATTAAACGCATTAGAAAGGAGACTGAGACAAAGTGATAGACGTTAAGAATTTACATAAATATTTCGGATCTCTGGAAGTGTTAAAAGGCATTGACTGCCATATTGACAAAGGAGAATGCGTTTGCGTGATCGGACCATCCGGATCTGGAAAGAGTACATTTTTAAGATGCTTAAACTTATTAGAGACTCCGACAAAGGGAGATATTGTCATCGATGATATGCATTTGACAGAGAAAGACTTTGATGTAGATGCGATGAGAAAACGAGTTGGAATGGTATTTCAGCATTTTAACTTATTCCCACATCTGACAATCCTTGAGAATGTTACATTAGCTCCGATCCGTCACAAGATGATGACAGAAGAGCAGGCAAAAGAAAAAGCGATGGAATTGTTAAACCGTGTAGGCGTTGGTGATAAAGCTGATAATTATCCAGCGCAGTTATCTGGTGGACAGAAACAGCGTGTAGCGATCGCAAGATCACTGGCATTATCACCAGAAGTCATGCTGTTTGATGAACCAACTTCAGCACTTGACCCTGAGATGGTTGGAGAAGTATTAGAAGTTATGAAACAGCTTGCCCAAGAAGGTATGACAATGGTTGTCGTAACTCATGAGATGGGATTTGCAAGAGAAGTTGCTAATCGTGTATTTTTCATGGATGGTGGAGGAATCCTTGAAGAAGGAACACCAGAACAGATTTTTGACCATCCACAGGAAGAGCGAACAAAGGCATTTTTAAGCAAAGTATTATAAAAGATCATAAGAATAAGAAGGGAGATACACATACTTTAATGTTATATCGCCCTTCTTTTTGTATATAAAAAAATAAATTTGATATTAATTTAGGAAATCTTTGTAAAATTCAGGTTTCTCGATGGAAAACGACAAAATGATGTGCTATCATAAAAGGGTATTTAAGTGAATTAGGGGAATATATCAAATAAAAATGGGAAGGGGATAAGAAGTGAACCAGAATGTAAAGATAACCAGACAACAGGCAGAAGAAGAAGCTAAAATGCTGGAGAAAGTATTTGATGTTGTCAGGTTTTTGGAGGGGGATTTTTTTGAGCAGATGCAAGATGATCCACGCATCGGAGTAAAAATTGGAATGTGTCAGTGCTATGATTTTTGGAAGAAGAATAAACCATGTGAGAATTGTACATCAATGAAAGCATACGCGGAGAAGAAACAAAAAACAAAACTGGAATTTTTGGATGCAGATGTTTTTTTGGTGATTTCAAGATATTTGGAAATAGATGATGAAGCATGTGTCATGGAACTTGTTAAGCATCTTGAGAATGATACGTTGATCGATACCGATGGAAGGGACAAACTTGTTGGCAAGTTAAAAGGGTATCAGGATAAATTATACATAGATCCGGTAACAGGCGTTTACAATCGAAGATATTTTGAAGATGAGATTCGTAATATGCAGAATTCAGCAGGGGTTGCGATGATCGATCTGGATGATTTTAAATTGTATAATGATATTTATGGACATGATATGGGAGATCAGGTTCTCTGTATTGTTGCGGATGTGATCAAGAATTGTATTCGCAAGACAGATAAGTTAATACGTTATGGCGGAGATGAATTTTTATTGATCTTGTCGGATATGGTAAGAGGTACTTTGCGTGGAAAACTGCTTCAGATTCAAGAGGCTATTGAGAATGCAACGATTCCAAACTGCTCTAGATTGAAGCTTACAGCAAGTATTGGAGGAGTGATATCGGAAGATGGACAGATCGATGAGGCGATCGCGAAAGCAGACCAGTTGATGTATAAGGCAAAAGATCATAAGGCACAGGTCATAACAGAATGTGATAAAACGATATTTAAAAAGGAAAAAATTCAGAATAAACCTAGAATTTTGATCGTTGATGCTTCAGAATTTAACCGTGCGATCTTGAAAGAGATTTTAGAGGAAACCTACGAAATCATAGAAGCTGATGGTGGAAATGAAGCATTGCATAAGATCGATGAATATGGAATGAAAATTTCGCTTGTACTATTAGATATCATTATGCCAGAAAAGGATGGTTTTGAAGTTTTAAAATATATGGAAGAAGAGCGTTTAATCTCAGATATTCCAGTTATTATAATCTCAAGTGAGGATTCTGCGAATTATATCAGAAGAGCTTATGAGATGGGAGTTTCTGATTATATTAACCGCCCATTTGATGCCAATATTGTCTATCAGAGAGTATCTAATACAGTGAAATTATATGCAAAACAAAGAAGATTGATGGCAATGGTTACAAGAGTTTAGGACATTATTTACAAACAGATCATACGAGGTAAACTATGCAGTTAAAGAAGCTTATGATTGAAGTCATGGTCTTTTTCGTATTAGGCTGCTTTCTTTGTGCATGTGGAAAGACAAAAGATCAGACTAGAAAAACAACAAAAGATGCGAACAAAGAGATTATGATCGGTGGAGACAATTATCCGCCATTTAACTATACCGATGAGAATGGCAATATGGCAGGAATCGATGTAGAATTTGCCAGAGAAGCCTTTCATCGTATGGGTTATAAGCCGGTCTTTGTAAATATCGATTGGGAGAATAAGAAAAATCTTGTGGAACAAGGAAAAATAGATTGTATATGGGCGTGCTTTTCAGTGACAGGAAGAGAAAATGATTATCACTGGGCAGGTCCTTATATGCTGAGCCGTCAGGTGATCGCAGTGAACGACAGCAGCAAGATCAATAAGTTGTCTGATCTTAAGAATAAAATCATTGCGGTTCAGTCTACAACCAAACCAGAGGAATTATTTCTAAAACAAACAGATCCCAAAATACCAAAAGTAAAACAAGTCTACAGTATGGAAAACAGAGAATTGATCTATACTTCTCTTAGCAGAGGATATGTAGACGCTATTGCAGCACATGAGATCTCGATCAGACAGTATATGTCTGATTTTGAAGCAAAATACAGAATTATTGATGAAGATATTCTTGAGACTGGAATTGGTGTTGCGTTTGCAAAAAATGATAAAAGAGGAATAGAAAAAGAACTGTCAAAGACATTAAAAGCAATGGTCAAAGATGGAAGTGCCAAAAAAATTCTACAAAAATATGTTCCTGATGCAGAAAAATATCTGGAGGTGAACAGCCTTGAGAGATAAAGCGGATAAAAGATTATGGACATTGAGTATTGTTGGCTGTGTGATCGTTGTCTTGACAGTTCTTTTTGTGTCCGTAAAAATAGAAACAAACAATACCAAAACCAGGATTCATTCGACGATGGAATACATCAAGGATCAATATTCCATGTATAACAGTTTTAATGAAGCAGTTGAAGCAAGAAGTCTTGTCAGAATGGTTGAAAAAGTCCAGCAGACAGCGAGAAATTTCAAAACAGATAAACAGGCATTGGAAAAAGAATATTTAAAACAGTATGCAAGGGAACAAAGACTTACGGGGATTATTGTATTAAATGATAAGAATAAACAAATTGCACAATACCATACTGGACCAAAATTTAAAAAAGTTTTGGGTTATGTCATGGAGAAAGAAACACTTCGTGATGTAAAGAATTATCCACAAAAATCATATATGGCAAGAATTGAGCTGAAAAATGGAGGCTATATTGATCTGGCATCGTATGGAAGAAAGGATGCAAAAGGAACGGTTATAGGATATCAGTATGTAAAAACCGAATATGCGAAAAACAATAATCTTACAATCCAAAACGTGCTTGCTGGATATAAGCGGGAAAATGATGGAACGATCGTAATCACAAATGGAAATGATATTATAGCATCAAATGATGAAAAATTAATTGATACAAAGGTACAGGAATCTTGTAAAAACATTGACGAGTAACATTGGAATAGCGGTTATTTTATATGGAATTTTTGTGGCAATCTTAATGACGATCAAAGCAAGATCCAATCAACAATATGAACGCATTCAGAAACAAAGAAAGCCAATATTGCCAAAACAGAATTTCTGCAAAGAATGAGCCATGATATCCGGACACCGATCAATGGAATCAGGGGAATGGTAGAAGTTGGAGATTATTATAAAAGTGATATAGAAAAACAATCAGAATGCCGCAAAAAAATATGGGAAGCATCAGGCTTCTTACTAGAATTGATCAATGAAGTTTTGGATATGGGAAAACTGGAATTGGAATGAGTGAATCATTCCAAAAGACGATCTATGAGCCATTTGCACAGGAAAAAGCAGGGGCACGAACGGTTTATATTGAGCTTCCATTTCAGATCGATCATAATATAAAGCACGAAGAACTTAAGACAAAAGAGATAAAAAAAGCATCGATCAAGGGTGTCAATGTATTGCTTGTCGAAGATAATGAATTGAATATGGAAATTGCAGAATTTGTTCTGGAGAGTGCCGGGGCGAATGTAATTAAGGCATTTAATGGAAAAGAAGCATTGGAAATTTTCAAAGAATCGAAACTAGGAGAAATTGATATTATCTTAATGGATGTGATGATGCCGGTGATGGACGGATTAGAAGCAGCGAGATATATAAGATGGAGCAATAAAGAAAATGCCAGAGATATTCCGATCATTGCGATGACAGCGAATGCATTTACAGAAGATCGTAGGAGAGTTTTGGAAGCGGGAATGAATGAGCATTTGGCGAAACCGTTGGAATCTGAGGTGTTGATCAAGACGATCGCGAATTATTGTGGGAAGGTCGATCATTTTAAATAATAATACAACAGATTGTAAAACATTGCATGAAAACTGTCAAAACATTGTGAATAATTGCTAAATACACGCAAAAAAACAGATAAAATACTAGCAAAAATAAATAGAAAGGACTACAATGGTTGGTATGAAAGGAGGTTTTACTGATGGAAAGAATAGCAGAGAAACTTTCAGAGATCGAAAAGACAGCGCGTGCGATCGTAGATAATGCGCAGGAACAAAAGCATCAGATGGAAATGCAGATGCAGAAAAAGAGGGATGCATTTGATGCAGATATGGAAAAGGAGACGAACGAAAAGATATTAAAGATTCAGTCGGATCTTGCAACAAACATGGAAAAACTTCTAAAGAAACAAGAAGAACAGAATAACAATGAAATAGAATCTTTAAAACAAGACTTCAAAGAACATCACAGCGAATATGCAAAACAGATATTAGAGCGGGTGATCAAAGTATAGGAGGCGATAGCATTGAGAGATGTGATGCGCTACAGCGGAATTGTGACGAAAGTCGCAGCAATGCGTGCAAAGCTTTTAAAACCACAGGATTATGAACAGTTGGCTTCTATGAATACAGTGACAGATATCATTGAATATCTGAAACAGACAAAATCGTACGGAAAATTTATCACACAGATGGATGAATCACTGTATCACAGAGGTAATATCGAAAAAGTCCTGATCCAGTCATTATATGATGATTACACAAGACTTTATCGTTTCGCAGATATGCAGCAAAAAGATTTTTTAAAGATCTTTATGAAGCGGTATGAAGTAGATTTGGTTCGATATTGCTTAAGAATTGTATTTAATCACAGTAATGTACCATTTGATCTGAATTACAAAAAGCCATTTTTTGATAAATATTCAAAGATACGGATTGACCAGCTAGTGACGGCAAAGAATATTGATCATCTGGTAGATTACCTGAAGAATACAGAATATTACGCACCACTGTCAAGAATCCGACAGTCAGGGGCATCGACATTAGCGGATTATGAACTGGCATTGGATTTATATTATTTTTCTATGATGTGGAAAGAACGTAAGGGAAATTGGGATAAAAAAGATAAGGAAATGCTGACTAAAGAATTAGGAGCAAAGATCGATCTATTAAATCTTCAATGGATTTACCGAGCAAAGAAATATTACCATATGCTCGCACCAGATATTTACACATTGTTAATTCCGATTCAACATAAACTTTCGAATCAGGAATTTAAAGATCTGGTCGAAGCGCCATCAGTGGAAGAATTCAAAAGAAGATTAAATGAAACTTATTACGGAAAAAAATATGAGTTCGGAGAACAGGTGCAGATTGAGAGTATTGTGAATGAATGTGTGGAACATATCTTAACGATCGCTTACAGAAACCATCCGTATTCTCTGGCAAGTATACAACAATATTTATTTTTAAAGGAGGAAGAGATTTATAAGATCACCACGGCACTGGAATGTATTCGCTATGGATTATCGCAACGGGAGACATTACAGTATCTGGTGCAAAAGCAACGACGTCAAGGAGGTAATGCATCATGATCGTAAAGATGAAATTCTTAAGCATTTCCGGACCGAGAACTGATATTGACAGGGTAAGTGCATCTTACCTTTCCAAATACGAAATGCAGCTGGAAAATGCGATCACAGAATTGAAAACGACAGATAACCTCATGCCGTTTATGGATGTGAATCCTTACAAAGAACCGCTTTCTAAAGCGGAACAGTATGTATTGATGCTTGCACAGCCAAAAGGAGAGATGGATACATCTCTTACGGCAGATGAGATCCTGACAATGATCAGGGATCTCAATCATGATTATCTGGACCTTAAGGCAAGGGAAGACCGGTTAAAGAAGCAGAAAGAAGAATTATTAGAAAAACTTCATGAACTTGAACCGTTTCAGCCTTTAGAGTTAAATTTAAAAGAAGTTTATGGCTATCAATATATGAAAGTCAGATTCGGACGAGTAAACGTAGAGTATTATCAGAAACTTGAAAAATATTTATTCGATGATCTCAATGCAATTTTTTTAGAAGGAATCCGAAATGAAAATTATGTGTATGGATGTTATTTTGCGGCACATAAGGAGATGGGAAAGATTGATTCTACCTTTAAATCTCTGCATTTTGAAAATATCGCACTTCCAGACGATTACGAAGGAATGCCAGCAGAGATCTGCAGGAATTTAAGAAATCAGATCGATGAGATTGAAAAAGAAATCGAAAATGTCCAGAAACAGATGAAAGATTTCTTATCAGTCAAGGCAAAGAAGATTCGAGGAGCGAGATATAAGTTAGAAGAATTATCCAATAACTTCGATGTGCGTAAAATGGCAGCCTGTATGGAAAATGAAGAACAGGAAGATTACTACATTCTCTGTGGATGGATGAGTGAAAAAGATACACAGGCATTTATTGAGGAGACAAAAGATGATGATAGGATTACGATCATTGTTGAAGAAGGAAGAGAAAAATTCTTCGGTGATCCACCAACAAAATTACAGAATCCCAAATTCTTCAAACCATTTGAAATGTTTATCAGAATGTATGGACTGCCATCCCATGATGAGATGGACCCAACCATTTTCGTAGCACTGACTTATACCTTTATCTTCGGAGCGATGTTTGGGGATGTTGGTCAGGGATTGTGTTTGTTTATCGGCGGGGGATTACTATATAAGATCAAGAAATGGAATCTAGCAGGAATCATTTCTGTTGCCGGAATTTTTTCTACATTCTTTGGCTTTATGTTTGGAAGCTTCTTTGGATTTGAAGGAACGATCATTAAACCAATGTGGTTATCGCCAATGCATGCGATGATGAAATTACCGTTTGTTGGGCAGTTAAATACTGTATTTATCGTGGCAGTTGCATTTGGTATGGCACTGATCCTGCTTGCGATGGTATTTCAGATCATCAATGCAAAGAAACGTGGGGATAAAGAAAATTTATTCTTCAGCCCAAATGGAGTTGCAGGACTTGTATTTTATGGATTCCTTGTCTTAACGATCGTGCTTTATATGACAGGTCATAAAACACCAGGAAATATCATGATGATCATTTTCCTTGGAATTCCAGTGATCATGTTCTTATTAAAAGAACCATTAGGACAGCTAGTGGAAGGAAAGAAACCAAAAGCAGAAGGCGGCGTCGGAATGTTTCTGGTGCAGGGATTTTTTGAATTGTTCGAGACGATGTTAAGTTTCTTCTCTAACACGATCTCATTTGTGCGTATCGGGGCATTTGCAGTGAGCCATGCGGCTATGATGGAAGTTGTTCTGATGCTCGGAGGGATCACAGATGGAGCAGGAAATCCAAACTGGATCATCATTGTTCTTGGAAATATTATCGTGTGTGGACTAGAAGGTCTGGTTGTCGGAATTCAGGTATTGCGTCTGGAATATTATGAAATGTTCAGTCGTTTCTATACGGGCTCAGGAAGAGAATTCCATCCGTATGACAATCATGCAGGCAAGGAAAATTAGGAGGTATCGGTTATGACATTAGCAATCAAATTAGCGATCATCGCAGCATTAATCTTAAGTATATTTATTCCATTTGGTTATTTTCTTCATGGAGAGAGAACAAAGAAACGTTATAAACGAAGTATTGCATTTAACGCTTTTTTCTTCTTCGGGATCATTGTGATCGCCGGAGTGATGATGTTTGTCACAGATCCGGTACAGGCAGCACAAGCAGGTTCTGATGCAGGAATGGCTACAGGACTTGGATATCTGGCAGCAGCATTATCAACAGGACTTTCTTGTGTTGGTGGTGGTATCGCCGTAGCGAGTGCCGCAAGCGCAGCTTTAGGAGCGATCAGTGAAGATCCAAGTGCCTTAGGTAAATCACTGATCTTCGTAGGTCTGGCAGAAGGTGTATGTCTGTATGGATTGATCATTTCATTTATGATCATTGGTAAACTTGGATAGATCAGGAAGTGATAGTTATGAAGATGTATTTGATCAGCGATAACTTAGATACATTGACAGGAATGCGGTTAGCTGGGGTTGATGGGATCGTAGTTCATGAAAGGGATGAATTAAAAGAAACGATCGAGAAAGCTATGAGTGATCCAGAGATTGGGATCGTGCTTTTGACAGAGAAATTTGGAAGAGAATTTCCAGAATTGATCGACGAGATCAAGCTGGAGCGGAAAATGCCGCTTCTGATCGAGATTCCTGACAGGCACGGAACTGGACGGAAGAAAGATTTTATCACGTCTTATGTCAATGAGGCGATTGGATTGAAATTGTAAGCCGGCTGTAGAAGGAAGGTGACAACATTGACAGTAGAAGAAAAGATTTCACATATCAGAGAAGCTGCCATGGAAGAAGCAAGAGCCAGAGGAAATGAAATCATAGATCAGCATCAGAAGGCATTGGAAGGCGTGTTCAAAACACATAAACAAGAAGCTGTGATGCAGGCAGATACGAGGATCAAGACCGAAACAGCATCGGCAAGGCAGCAGTTAAATACAGTAACATCCAAAGGGCAGCTAAAACTTCGAAGACAATTAAGCCGAGTGCAGAATGAATTAAAAAATAAATTGTTTGAGGAAGTCCGGGAAATGGCAGAAGAATACATGAAAACCGAAGCGTATAAAGAATTACTTGTATCCTATATTGCAAAAGCGGCGAGATTCGCAGATGGGAATCCATTGACAATCTATATTAACAGTTCGGATGAGGACAAAAAAGAATTCCTCGAAAAACGAACTGGAATGACAGTAACAGTCAGCGAAGAAGATTTTCTTGGAGGAATCCGTTCGATTATTCCGGGAAGAAATATCTTGATCGATCATTCATTTTCAGGTGCTTTGGAGAAAGAATACGAAGAATTTACCTTTAAAGGGGGTGTGACAGGTGAGTAAGACTGGAACAATTTATGGAATTAACGGACCTGTCATTTATCTGGCTGGAAATACTGGATTTAAGATGTCAGAAATGGTTTATGTCGGCAAAGAAAAATTAGTTGGAGAAGTCATTTCTCTAGATAAAGACCGTACGACGATTCAGGTATATGAAGAAACATCAGGATTAAAACCGGGCGAGATCGTGGAAGCAAGCGGGGAGGCAGTATCCGTCACATTAGCTCCCGGAATCCTTGATAACATTTTTGATGGAATTGAACGTCCTTTAGAGAGAATCGCAGAAAATGCAGGTGCATTTATCACAAGAGGTATCAGCGTAGATTCACTTGATATGGGGAAATTGTGGGACACAAAATTAGTTGTCAATGAAGGAGATATTCTTCATGGCGGTGATATCTATGCCCAAGTGCAGGAAACAAGAGCCATCGTACACAAATGCATGGTGCCGCCAGATCTTACAGGAACGGTTACCTTTGTGGCATCTGATGGAGAACATGCGATCAAGGATCATATGATCACGTTAAGATTGGACGATGGAACGGAAAAACAGTTAACAATGATCCAGAGATGGCCAATCAGGGTTCCAAGACCTGTTCACGACAGGATTCCGGCATGTGTGCCACTGGTAACAGGCCAGAGAATACTGGATACAATGTTTCCGATTGCTAAAGGTGGAACTGCGGCAATTCCAGGTGGTTTTGGTACTGGAAAGACAATGACACAGCATCAGATTGCGAAATGGTCCGATGCGGATATTATCATTTATATCGGATGCGGGGAACGTGGAAATGAGATGACACAGGTATTGGAAGAATTTTCAGAATTAGTTGATCCAAAGAGTGGTAATCCATTGATGGACCGAACAACACTGATCGCCAACACATCCAATATGCCGGTAGCAGCACGTGAAGCATCTATTTATACAGGACTTACGTTGGCAGAATATTACCGTGATATGGGATATGATGTCGCGATCATGGCGGATTCTACTTCAAGATGGGCAGAAGCGTTAAGAGAATTGTCCGGTCGTCTGGAAGAGATGCCAGCAGAAGAAGGATTTCCGGCATATTTAGCTTCCAGATTATCAGCTTTTTATGAGAGAGCTGGAATGATGCACAACTTAAATGGAACGGACGGTTCTGTAACGATCATCGGTGCAGTATCTCCGCAGGGAGGAGATTTCTCAGAGCCAGTTACACAGAATACCAAACGATTTGTCCGTTGCTTCTGGGGACTTGATAAATCCTTGGCTTACGCAAGACATTTTCCAGCGATTCACTGGTTAACGAGTTACAGTGAATATCTGACAGATCTCGGCGGCTGGTACAGAGATCATGTATCCCCCAATTTTGTGGACTATCGAAATCGTCTGATGGCGATCTTAAATCAGGAAAGTAGTTTGATGGAGATCGTAAAACTGATCGGTGGGGATGTTCTTCCAGATGATCAGAAATTAACGTTAGAGATCGCAAGGGTGATCCGATTAGGATTTCTGCAGCAAAATGCTTTCCATAAAGATGACACTTGCGTGTCCATGGAGAAGCAATTTAAAATGATGGAAGTTATTTTATATCTGTATCAAAAGAGCAGGGAACTTGTAGCGAGAGGAATGCCAATGAGCGTGCTAAAAGCAGAAGGGATCTTTGAGAAAGTCATTGCGATCAAATACGATGTTCCGAATGACAATCTGCAATTACTGGATCTCTACCGTAAACAGATTGATGATTTCTATGACGCAGTACTGGAAAAGAATGCATAAGGAGGCGGTCATTTTATGGGAATTGAATATTTAGGACTAAGCAGCATCAATGGTCCGCTTGTCATTCTGGAAGGAGTACAGGACGCATTTTTTGATGAGATCGTCGAATTTACGGTTGATGGAAAAACGAAAAAAATCGGAAGGATCATTGAATTATACGAAGATAAAGCGGTGATTCAGGTATTTGAGGGAACGGAAAATATGTCCCTTGATAATACAAGAACAAAATTAACTGGACACCCGATGGAAGTCTCTCTTGCACCAGATATGCTAGGGAGAACATTTAATGGAATCGGAAGACCAATCGATGGATTAGGACCACTGATCACCGATGTCAAACGAGATGTCAACGGCCTTCCATTAAATCCGGTCCGCAGAAAATATCCAAGAAACTATATCCGTACAGGTATTTCAGCAATTGACGGATTAACAACACTGATCCGTGGACAGAAACTTCCCATCTTCTCAGGAAACGGACTTCCACACGATCAGCTGGCAGCCCAGATCGTAAAACAGGCATCTCTTGGTGATGGTTCAGATGAGCCATTTGCGGTAGTCTTTGGAGCAATGGGTGTCAAACATGATGTTGCGGATTTCTTTCAGAAGACATTTGAGGAAAGTGGTGTTGCAGATCATGTATGTATGTTCTTAAATCTTGCAAATGACCCAGTTGTAGAACGATTGATCACACCAAAAGTAGCCTTAACTGCAGCAGAATATCTTGCATTTGACTGTAATATGCATATCTTAGTTATCCTGACAGATATGACATCGTTTGCGGAAGCGATGCGTGAGGTATCTTCATCGAAAGGAGAAATTCCATCCAGAAAAGGATATCCAGGATATTTGTACAGTGAACTTGCAACATTATACGAACGTGCAGGAATTATCGAAGGAGCAGAAGGTTCGGTCACACAGTTACCAATCTTAACTATGCCAAATGATGATATCACTCATCCAATTCCTGACTTAACTGGTTATATTACAGAAGGGCAGATCGTACTGGATCGTAATTTAAACGGACAGTCCATTTATCCACCGATCAGTGTTTTGCCATCGCTTTCTCGTCTGATGAAAGATGGAATCGGAGAAGGATACACAAGAGAAGATCATCAGGATCTTGCAAACCAGTTATTTTCCGCTTATGCGAAAGTGGGAGAAGCAAGAAACTTAGCATCTGTTATCGGAGAAGATGAGTTATCACCAATTGATAAAAAATATCTGGAATTTGGAAAGGCATTTGAGGAACGATATATCGGTCAGGGGCCGGAAGAAAACCGTTCCATGATCGAAACATTGGATCTTGGATGGGAATTATTAAAGATCCTGCCAAGAGAAGAATTGGATCGAATCGACACGAAGATCATCGATAAATACCTGCCAAAAGAGCAGGAAAGCTAAAGGTGGTGAGATTATGGACCCACGAGAATTCCCGACCAAAGGAAATCTGATCGCAGCCAAGAACTCTCTTACATTGGCAAAACAGGGTTACGATCTGATGGATAAAAAAAGAAATATCCTGATTCGTGAGCTGATGGATCTGATCGATGAGGCGAAAGATATTCAGGAAGAGATTGATACAACATTTACAAGAGCGTATGCATGCCTTCAGAGGGCGAATATCCAGCATGGGATCAGTAAGGTAGAAGAACTTGCCTATACAGTTCCGATCGAGGACTCGATACAGATTCAGACAAGAAGTATCATGGGAACAGAGATTCCACATGTGAAATATGATGCACACGAGAATCAGTTGACATATGCGATGGATGGGACATTTGAATCAATTGATGTTGCCAGGGAAGCGTTTCGGCAGGTGAAGGATCTGACAATTAAATTGTCAATGGTTGAAAATGCGGCGTATCGTTTAGCAACTAGTATTAAGAAAACGCAGAAGAGGGCAAATGCGTTGAAGAATATTACGATTCCGACTTATACCGGGTTGGTTTATAAGATTTCGAATGAGTTGGAAGAGAAGGAAAGAGAGGAATTTACACGGCTTAAAGTGATTAAGCGGATGAAGCAGAAAGGATGAATTTAATCCAAACAAAAGGACAGAAGATTGCCCTCAATCATCAATCTTCTGTCCTTTATGACATTTCCATGAAATCACATCTCCATAGCTTTCAAAAAGAAATTCTCACTATCAAAATTTCCAGATTTCAATATAAGCTGCAAATGCCTATTTTCTTCAGGAATTAAAACAGGAACCCCAGGGCAGATTTCCTGTCCAATATAAAAAGAGGAATACCCTAATCCTGTAGTAACAGCTCCAGAGGTTTCTCCACCAGCAACAATGATCTTATGATAGTTATGATCCTTTGCATAAACAGCAATAAAAGACAGAATAGATTCTATTTTCTTAGCTGTTGTATAAAATGCAGGGGATTTTTTTCTGTTTTAAAATCTTTCAACACAGCATCACTATATATTAACAATGGACTTTTCTGCGCATCAATAAGTGATGTAATGTAAGTTAGATCATCACTGGTTTCATTGATAGATAAACATTCATAATTTTCGCTAAAATGTTGTATTTGCAGCCTGGTAGCTTTTGAACAGCTTCCACATAAAATAATCGTGCGGTTATCAAAAGATGTCTTAAAATTTTCCTGCGGGGAAGAAAAATCAAAAAGAAATTCTAACAAGCCGCTTCCACCACTGTAGAGAAAATTATCGCCAAAACAAGGATATTTGCTTTGTGATCCCATAAGATTAGGGATGTGGGAATTCCTGTTAATAAGACAACATTTGCGTGCTTCCGTTTCAGAAAACTTGCAGCATTTCAATATTTTTGATCTCAAAAATAATAAGATCAACCGTAGTCAGTGTTGGAGTATATCCTTTTACAATGTGACCACCAAAGACCTGACCAGAAGAATCACCAAGTGCAATGTTATTAAAATACTGTTCTGGCAATGAAGAATACATACAGGATTGCCCGTTCCTCTGAAGGCGGAATCCAAGATCAGAAGCAATCGGGATTGTATTTCCAGCCCCCTATAATATGACACATTCTGGCTTCACAGATCAATTTTGCAGCACAGAGCAGATCATTTGAAAGAAGAAGCCGCATTTGGAAGAAACCATTATACCCTAGATGTTTTGCCATCCTGACAATGGAAGCTTCACTTGCATGAGCTTTTTTAGCAAGCTGTGAGATATTAAGAAGGGTTACTTCTTCAAGATGATCAAGGATATATTGTGCAGTTTTTTTCTCTGCAGGAAAGAGTTCTTCAAAGTTATGTTTAATATTTTCGATGACTGATGTTTTTATAATTTGCATGGACAGCTCCTTTCTGATACTAAGAAAGTTAACACGAATTATAAAGTGTGTCAATTTGATATCTTTCAAAAAGTGGAAATGCGAAAAGTGGAAATGTGGAAATTCAAATGCGGAAATGGAGGAAAATGTGGAAATATAAAAGCGGAAGTACCTTTGGTTTGGAATAGACTAAAAACTATAGAAATGTCACAAAAGAAATCATATAATAAACCCATCGAAAGACAAAAGTGACAAAAGAAAGGAGCCAAGTCATGAAATTAAAAATGGTAGGTCTTGGAAAAATGGGATTTAATTTAGCCCTGAATATGAAAGACCACGAGGTTGATGTAGAAGGATTCGATGTAAATGAAGAAGCCAGAAAGAAGGCTGAAGGATCTGGAATTAAATCATATGAAACTCTAAAAGATCTGGTATCTGCGGATCAGAAAGATGTGATCTGGGTTATGTTACCAGCTGGAAAGATCACAAATTCAGTATTAGATGAATTAAGTGGTTTATGTAAAAAAGGAGACATCGTGATCGATGGTGGAAATTCAGATCATCGAGACAGCTTAAAGACAGCAAAGAAGATGGAAGAGAAAGGAATTTATTTCTTTGATATTGGAACAAGTGGAGGGGTTTACGGAGCAAGACACGGAGCAAGTTTTATGTGTGGAGGAGATCCGGAAGTATTTAAAAATGATCTTCAGGAAATGTTAGAAAGCATTGCAACAACAAACGGATGTCTTTACACAGGAAAAACAGGAGGTGGTCATTATCTTAAAATGATTCACAATGCAATGTTATATGGATACATGCAGACATTAGGAGAAGGATTTGAACTTCTTGAAAAAAGTGAATTTGATTACGATCTGGAACATGTTGCAGATTCACTTAGTAAATCAAGTGTTATTAGAGGATGGCTGTTAGAACTTGCAGCAAATGCATTTAGAAAAGATCCAGATCTAGAAAAGATCAAAGGAGTTGTTGGAGCAAGTAAAACAACAGGATGGACAATCGAGTCTGCTTGTGAACTTGGAGTTCCAATCCCAATTATTTCTACTTCACTGATGATGCGTTTAAGATCAAAACAGGATGATTCATTTTCAGCGAAAGTGATCGCATCTTTAAGAGATGAGGTTGGAGGACACAAAGCTCAGTCAAAATAAAGGAGAAATTATATGTGGTTTTACAAGATTGAAAGAGATGAAAAAAATAAAAATATCAATATCACATGGAATACGACAATGACATACATCAAAAGTATTCTAGGAGTTGTCGGTGTAGGAGCATGTTTGTTTAATTTTGTATGGCTTGCAGCAATATGCTTAACGATTTTAGCTGTGGCACTGACATATTATTTATATCGATATGGAAATCTAGTTCGAATACTTCATAGCCATGAACAAAAAAAGGGATTAGAATATACAGGTAGCCAATATTCATTTAAAGATCCATTGATCGTAACACTTCCGCAGGTGAGAAATATATGAACAGACAAGAAAATTTAATTCAGATTCTTTTAAAAGCAGAAAAACCACTTACAACACAAGAATTAGCAGAGCAGTTAAATGTCAGCAGCCGGACGATCCGATCTGATCTTGAAAAAATAGAATCAGAAATCCTGGTTCATTCCATGAAACTTGAAAAGAAACCAAGAGTTGGTATTTGGATTGAAGGTACACAAGATGAAAAAGATGCATTGTTTCTTGATGTAAAAGGAGAACATGACTTAGTAGAGTCTTATTCGAAAGAATACCGAAGAGGCTGCATTTTAGTACAGATATTGCTGTCAAAAAATAAAATATATCCATATAAATTACAGAATAATCTTTATGTAAGCAAGTCAACAATTGAAAAAGATCTTCAGGAGATCTCAAAATGGCTGGAGAAATATGATCTTAGTTTAATGAAGAAACCAAGTATAGGTCTTTATGTCAGTGGAGATGAAGAAAATATTCGAAATGCAGTTGCTGCACTAGCAGGTGAACTGAGTGAAAAAAATCAGTCCATTGAAAGCTTGATGGAAACATATCTGGATATAGATGTTAAGGAAATCGAAGACATTATACATAACTGGAATGACAATTATAATATGCACTTAAATGAAGTGAATATAAACAATCTGGCTTTTCATGCATCGGTTATGTTAATGAGAATAGGTAAAAATAAAGCATTATTAATAGAAAATTCAAAAGCCTTGGATAGTGAGACATTTTCTTATAAAGAAGAGTTCGACATCCTGATAAATGAACTTTCAACATATGGAAATTGTGAGGTTCCAAAAGATGAAGCAGATTATCTGCTTATGCATCTTTTAGGTATGTATTTGAATGAAAGCTCATTTTTAGAAAATGATTTTTTAAATGATCTGAGAAAGATTGCTGAAAATATAGCAGAAGATTTTATTTTGAAATCCGATAAGATCATGTCATTAGATTTAGAATCAAATGACCAGTTTAAAAGATCACTGATGCTTCATTTGCTTCCAACAGTATATCGTTTGAAATATGGATTAAATCTATATAACCCATTATTGAATGAGATTAAGACTAATTATGCCAGCTATTATTATCTGGCTCTGATCATCAATTCAAGTTTCAAAAAATATATCGGAGTAAATGCAAGTGAAGGAGAAATTGCTTATGTGGCATTGCATTTGTCAGTAGCTGTACAGCAGGCAAAAGATCATGTGCAGGTAGCGGTTGTCTGTTCTCTTGGAGTAGGAGTATCAAGATTACTTTCTGTAAAGCTTCAGGAAAACTTCCCAGATGTAACATTTATTCATTGTTCCATGAATGATGAGGAACAGTTAGAAAAATGTAAATATATCATTTCAACAGTGGAACTTAACACAGACAAACCTTATGTACAAGTAAATCCGCTGCTGATGGAAGTAGATGTACAGAAAATACGAACACTATTAAGAAAAAATCCAAGTATTAATAAAACAAATTTCTCCATGCAGACAGTAAAAGTCTTTCATGAGCAAATTGATAAGATTCAGATCTTGCAAGAGATGTCAAATTATCTTCGCATGTGCGGCGCAGTGACACCAAGATTTTTTGAAGGTGTTTTAAAAAGAGAAAATATGGGATCTACGGAAGTAGGAGATGGTATGATTCTGACACATGGATTCCATGAGGATGTAAAGCGAACACAGATTGCATTTTGCAAGCTGGATCATCCGATTGTCTGGAAGACACAGGAAGTTGATTTTATCGTAATGTTAGCAGTTGCAAAAACAGATGCAAAAAATGTAATGCAAATGAACTGGTTGTATAAAATGTTAAGCAATATGGAGATAGTCAACAAGATAAGAGAATGCAAGAAAGACAGAGAAATATATGAAACATTAATAGAAGCAAGTAAAAAACTTTAAAGGAGAGTACATATTATGAATTTATTAGACATTCTGGATCTTGATTTAATAGATCTGGATATGGGTGCAACAGATAAAGATGGAGTTTTAAAACAGTTAAGTTCCATGCTTTATAAAAAAGGAAATATTAAAGATCTGGATAAATTCCTGGAAGCGGTTTATGAAAGAGAAAGCATTGGAGAAACAGGTCTTGGAGGGATTGCGATTCCTCATGGTTTAACAGATCAGGTAATCAATGCAAGTGTTGCAATCGGAAAAGTAAAACAGCCAGTAGAATGGGAAAGCCTTGATGATCAGCCAGTAAGTCTGATTTTCTTATTAGCAGCACCAACTGGAGATCTTCAGAAGACACATCTTCAGAATCTATCACAGCTTGCTAGCGTTGTAGCACATAAAGCACATGTCGATGCGTTAATGAAATGTGAAACAAAAGAAGAATTTTTTGAACTATTTGAAACTTATTTTAATGAATTTACAAAGAGAAAGGAAGCTTAATTATGAATATTGTTGGAATTACATCTTGCACTTGTGGAATCGCACATACTTATATGGCTAGAGAAAAACTGTTAGAAACTGGAGAAAAATTTGGATGGAGTGTAAAAATCGAAACACAGGGAAGCGGTGGTGTTGAATTTGCGTTAACAGATGAAGATATCAATGCTGCAGATTGTGTATTGATCGCATCTGATGTTGCTGTATCTGGAACAGAAAGATTCAAAGGAAAACCAATGGTTAAAGTACCTGTTGCAACAGCAATCAAATCACCAGAACATCTTCTTCGTAAGATTGAAGAAAAATTAGGTGCAATGAAGAAATAAAAGTGTTAAAAGGAGAGAAGATATGTTAAAAGACGTATTTAAAAACTTAAAGCAGCATTGTATGAGTGGTATCTCTTATATGATCCCTGTTATCGTTATCGGTGGATTTTGTACAGCACTTGCTCGTCTGGCAGGAAATGTTGATACAGCAGGAACTATTGGATATGCATTCTTACAGGCAGGAAATGCAGCATTTGCATTAATGATGTCCGTACTTTGTGCAGGAATTGCTTACTCTATCTGTGGTAAACCAGGAATTGCACCAGGTGTAGTAGCAGGATATTTGTCAACACAGGTAAAAGCCAGTTTCCTTGGAGCATTAATTTGTGGAATCTTAATTGGTATTATGATCTTATGGATGCAGGAACATTTCCCAGATTCAAAAGCTTTGAAATCAATGTATCCGATCGTTATTTATCCGGTAATATCCGGAATTATAGCGACGCTGTTGATCATGTTTGTCTTTGGACCGCCTCTTGCAGCATTAACACAGGCAGCTATTGACTTCTTTATGAATATGAACACGGGATCAAAATTCTTATTAGGATTTATCTTAGGATGTATGACCGGATTTGATATGGGAGGTCCTGTGAATAAAATTTGTTTCTCTGTTGTCAGTGCATTCGCAGCCTCTGGAATCTGGGGACCTGCAGCCGGAAAAAATGCGGCGGCTATGGCACCTCCAATGGGTATGGCAATTTCAGCACTGGTATTAACTCCTAAAAAATATACAGAACAAGAAAGAGAAGATGCAAAAGTTGCGATCGCAATGTCATTGTGTCAGGTAACAGAGGGTGCATTACCATTTGCCTTTAATGATCCGAAACGAGTCATTCCGGCGGTAACAATTGGTTCAGGTGTTGCTCATGGATTAATCTTAACTTGGGGAGTAACAGTTCCTGTACTGCATGGTGGAATCTTCTCGGTTCCACTGGCAAGTAATCCAATGTTATGGATTGCAGCATGGCTGATCGGAGCTATGGTTACAGCGGTAATTGTTTCTGTAACAAAACCAGCGCGTCCAGTTGAAACAGTACATGAAGATGAAGAATTGAAAGATGATTTTGATATTGAAATTGGATAATCAGACAATTCGCAGTAAAACGTATTTTATAGAAGAATAGAGAAGCTGCATTATGCAGCTTTTCTTATACCCAAAAAAGGAGAAAAAACCATGAAAATTGAGAAAAAATATTTAGATGAGATGAAAAGATGCTACTGTGCAAGCAATATTTCCTTTGATGGAGAAAATCATGTACTACTTGCAAGTGAAGATCCAGAAGTTGCCTGCAACATGTATTATGGAAAAGATTTCGAAAAGAAACAAAATGTCTGGACAATACCAGGTGGATGTATGTCAATCGTTCCAATTCCAGGAAAAGAGAAGGAATTTCTTGCAGTACAGGAATTTTATTTAAAAGTAACACCATCTTTAGCTAAGATCGTATGGGGAAAATATGAGGATGGAGAATGGAAATTTAAAGATGTAGTATCTATTCCATATGTGCATCGTTTTGGTATTTTTCATGCGAACGGAATTAATTATCTGATCGCAGCAACGGTTGCAACATCCAAAAAAGAAAAGAATGACTGGAGTGTACCGGGACGTATTTACGTTGCAGAATTACCAGAAGATCCATCAAAAGGTGTAGAACTTGAAATTTTATTAGATGGATTATATAGAAATCATGGATTTTGGCAGACAAAAAAAGGTGGAAAAGATGTCGGATATTTTGGAAGTGATCAGGGAATCCTTCGTGTCAGTGCACCAGAGAAACGAGGAGGCCAGTGGAAGACAGAACTGATCATGGAAGGGCATATCGGAGAAATAGCAACGATTGATATTGATAATGACGGTGAAGATGAGATCATGACAATCGAAGAATTTCATGGAGATACGATTCAGATTTATAAAAAAATTGATGGAAAATATACAAAAGTCTGGAAGTACGATAATGAAATCGATTTTGCACATGCCCTTGTTGGAACAAAATTAGCTGGACAGAATGCATTTGTATGTGGCGTAAGAAGAAAAGATTGTGAATTATTTGCTGTTACTTATGAAGATGGAGAATATAAAGTCACAATGATAGAAAAAGGAGTAGGTCCTGCAAATCTGTGTGTAGTTAACGAAAAAGACAGAGATATCATTGTAGCAGCAAATCACACAGCAAATGAAGCAGCTGTATACTTTGTAACAGAATAAAACCTAAATACATTTAATAAGCGAGGGATTTTATGTTAGAAGAATTAAAACAGAAAGTATTAGAGGCAAATTTATTATTACCACAGCATGGATTAGTTACATTTACATGGGGAAATGTATCAGAGATTGACCGGGAAAAAGAAATTGTTGCAATTAAACCAAGTGGAGTAGAATACAGCAAGATGACAGCGGAAGATATTGTTCTTGTAGATCTTGAAGGAAATATTCTTGAGGGAGAATTAAGACCAAGTTCTGATGTAGATACACATTTGGAATTTTATCGAAACTGGCCAGGAATTGGCGGTGTTGTACATACACATTCCACATGGGCAACTGGTTTTGCACAGGCAGGAAAAGATATTATTGCGTTAGGGACGACGCAGGCAGACTATTTTGATGGAGCAGTTCCATGTACCAGATTCATGACAGATGAAGAAATAAAGGGAAGCTATGAATTAGAGACAGGAAAAGTGATTGTAGAGGAATTCCAAAAAAGAGAAATTGATCCAGAGAGAGTACCAGGAGCTTTAGTACATAGTCATGGACCATTTACATGGGGAAGTGATGGATTTAATGCAGTTCATAATGCGGTTGTTTTAGAGGAATGTGCAAAAATGAACGCAATTGCGATGCTGGTCAAAAATCCAGAAATTGGGTCAATGCAGCAGACATTATTAGAGAAACATTTTAACCGTAAACATGGTCCGGGGGCGTATTATGGTCAATCAAAATAAAGAATATTATCTGGGACTTTATGAGAAAAGTATGCCTAACACACTTTCATGGGAAGAAAAACTGAAAGTGGTAAAAGAAGCAGGTTTTGATTATCTGGAAATGAGCATTGATGAGACAGAAGAAAAGCTTGCAAGACTTGACCAGTCAGTGGATGAAATAGAAAAGGCAATCGAAAAAACAGGAGTTCCTATAAAATCTATTTGTTTAAGTGGTCATCGAAAATATCCATTAGGCTCACATGATCCAAAGATTAGGGAACGAGGAATGGAAATCATGGAGAAAGCCATTTGTCTGGCAGCAAGATTAGGAGTACGAGTCATACAGCTTGCCGGGTATGATGTATATTATGAAGAAGGCGATTTTCAAACAAGAGATTATTTTAAGATGAATCTGAAAGAGGCTGCGATCATGGCAGCAAAGCAGGGGGTATTGCTAGGATTTGAAACAATGGAAACACCTTTTATGGATACAGTAGAAAAGGCTATGGCATATGTAAAAGATGTGGATCAGGCATATCTTGGAGTATATCCAGACATCGGTAATCTGAAAAATGCTTCTCTTCTATATAATGTAGATGTGAATGAAGACATAATGACAGGAAAAGGTCATATTTTTGCAACACATTTAAAAGAGACAGTTCCAGGAAAATATAGAGAAATCCCATTTGGAACAGGACATACTGAGTTTGTAAGAAATATAAAGACTTTAAAAAGACTGGGAGTCAGAATGTTTGTAGGAGAATTCTGGTATGTCGGAAATGATGACTGGAAACAGGTAATTATAGATGCAAATGATTTCTTAAGAGATAAGCTGGAACAGGCATAATAGAATAAATTTATTGAAAAATGGAATTGTAATAAGACAGTTCCATTTTTTTGTATGTATTATTTAAATAACACCACATACAACGAAAAAACTCTGATGGGTAGACTTCGCCGATATTTTTTGATTTATTTTGAAACTTTTTCTGTATCTACAGCAGATTCTCTTTTTCTACTGATATTTTCAATACTTGCATTGGAATCCGCACATTCCATTCGCTTTTTGTATCACCATTTTTTATCTGGCATTACAAAAAAATCATTGAATGTTTTTTATTATGCCTGTTCCTATGCAAAGGTTGATTATTCAAACTTTATGAATATTACAGCCCGTACTGCTTTAAAGCTGATACCCGATCCATTGAAAACACATCCGGTTTTTCTATGTGTTGATGATACCATGGTATCCAAGTCTGGCAAAAAATTTGAAAATGTTTCAAAACTGTTCAATCATGCTGCACACAATGGTTCCAACTATCTCAATGGACACTGTTTTGTAAGTATCATGCTATGCGTGCCTGTTTTGGATCATGATAAGATATCTTACCTGTCTGTTCCTCTTGGCTATGGCTATCGTATGTGGCAGAAAAAAGAATCTAAACTGGAACTGGCAGCTTCCATGATCCGTCAGGTCATGCCTGAATTTCTCAGCAAAGAACATGTCATTATTCTCTGTGACAGCTGGTATACAAAGAAAAATCTGGTCTCTATTATTGATGAATATCCAAACCTTGATCTCATTGGCAATGCAAGGATTGATTCTGTCATGTATG
>ENA-OQKO01000426-OQKO01000426.1-human-gut-metagenome-genome-assembly--contig:-NODE-426-length-41775-cov-4.138542_pt1 | contig 41775 bp, 49 predicted proteins | sample MGYA00242777_ERZ504796 | MGnify/ENA primary metagenome ERZ504796 (study PRJEB26092, sample SAMD00036404) | human gut metagenome | host: Homo sapiens | study: EMG produced TPA metagenomics assembly of... | reverse complement strand
AAATGCACTACATTTTGACATTTTGTTGTTCTCCCTTCTGTTTATCAAAGAATAGAAAAAACCCCCTTATATGACCTTATATAAAAGCCACACAAGGGGTTCTGTTACTTAGTTAGTAAGAAAACCCGTGAGGTTTGCAAAAGATTCAGGCATTGAGAAGTCCTCAAATGTTCCTTCAATCTCTTCATCAAGGTATTCCCCGTCAGCATCAAATTTTGCTAACACACCGCCGTCAGTGTTGCAGTCATAGAAAATGATCGTCTGTCTGCCCGCATCACTGGTTGGGTCATCATTGGTGATCTGCATTTCAAAATACACATCCTCACCAGTATTCTTATAGTCAAGCAACGCCTGACGAAGAACAGACTGGTTATAGTGTGCGGTGCCGGAAAAAATACCTTCCATACCACATGACTTATGACCAACCATCATTGCACCAAGTCTTGGCACTTTTGATTTGGTTTTATCAACCTTTGCTTCCATATCAATCATCTGCATGAAGTTATATCTTCTGCTTCCGATAGTGATAAAACATTCAGCAAGTTTTGCTGCAATAGTGTCCCTTGCTTTCATTGTTACATTCGGCATTTTATTTCACCCCTTTCTTACGCAACCGTAACCGTTTCATAGAGTTTACCCATAGCGTTCACAACGGTAATTGCTGATGTAATCACAACTGCCTTTTTGGAATCGCCCTGTGCAACCGTAACATCAGAATCAGTGAACCCTTCAATAGCACCAAGTTCCTGTAACTGTGTACGGATTTTCACCAAGTCAGACCAAAGGGAAGTTCTGCCTGATGCATTGTTTGGAACAACACCAAGATACTTAGTGTTGAAAAGAACTGCATCATCATTTCCCAACTGGTCAATAACTCTGATCGTCTGATTGTCCTTGAATACATCCCCGCAAGTGTCCGAAGTGGTCACCATAGAGTTAATATCTTCAAGCACACGAACAATGCCGTTGACCTTATGGAAAGTGAACTCACCCGCCTTGATTGCTGCTTTCAACTCATTCTGTGTGTAATTGGTATCAACGGTGAAACCGCCATCATATTTCTTGTTCTGACAAGACTTATTGACCGCACAACCGCTTTCTGCACCAGTTACCCAGTACACAAGTGCTGCTTCTGACCATCCTGTATCTGTTACCTTGTTCTTCACACTGATAACGCCCATATAATCAGCAGACAGGTTGTAAACAACCAACTGGAACTTGATACCAAGTTCATCACGCAAACGCTTGTTGAAAGCCACATATAACTTCTTGGTAACATCATCAGTAACCACAACGCCCATAGTGTTGTAGGTGTATGATTCGATTTTATCCAAGTAAGCCTGATGTGCAGTGCCGTCAACTGTGCCGTTTGTACCACCAGTTAAAGGTGTTCCGGCAGTAACAGCAAGATCAGCAGCCTTGAATGTCACATAATCGTTTGCCACAAGATCAGCAGCCTTAGCAACTGTCTGTGTGTCAACCTTGACCGTACCGAAGTAGGTTGTAACATCATACTTGCTTGCATCATCTGCATTTTTCTGAATCACGATCTTCAAATCGTTACCACGCACACCACAATACTTTGCAGTTGCGTATGTGTTCGCTGCCTTTTCACCACCACCGTTCAAGCGGTATGCGTATAAGGTCTTTGCACCCATGAACAGATCATTAAGACCAAGCATCTTAGGACTGTCAAAGGCATAACCAAAAAGTTTCAGGCTGTTCTTCTGAAAATCTTCATTGGTTACTTCAAAAACTTCCCCTTCAACACCCCAGTCAAGTTCAAGGGGCATTGTTGCAATACCTCTATCAGACAGTGCAGCAGATGCGGATGCAGCCGATACAAAGTTGATATAAGCACCGGGAAGTTCTTTGTTCTGTGAGGTAAATGTACCACCACCTAAAGCCATACTATTTCACCTGTCCTTTCATGTATTTTTCAACTAAATTGTCAACAGTTTTCATGGTGTAACTTTTATCTTCATCAAGAAGGGCATCCACCAAGTCCCTTCTGTTTGCAAAACGGGCAGATGCAAGAATCTGTTCCTTGCTGAACATTGGTTCAGTCTGTTCAGACCTTGTAGCAGTTCCCGTTGTTGTCTTTTTTGCTGCCATAATCAACCACCTTCCTTCACATCCGTGCTTGCCGTCATAGTTTCCATTGGTGTCTGATCTTCCGTCTTGACCGTGAAAAAGTCATAATTGACAAAAAAATTCAGAACACCGTCAACCACCTGATGATTCATTTTTGAACCCCTGATTGGCTTGGTATCACCGTCTGTTGTGACATACTCCAAACAGTCATACATTCTTTCAGCCACATCAGCACATTCCCGCTGCTTCTTTGCAGACTGTGGGAAATACTGGATGCAGAACTGATTGGTACGTTCATACCGTTTGCCAAGGAAAAGGTTGTTGTTTGGGTTCAAGCAAGCAATAAAAAAACAAGGCTCTTTCAAACCTTGCTTAATTTCTTCATTGTGGATTTCATAATCATCCCCAAATTCTTTGTTCAGGGAACAACTGATTGCTTCAACTATTGAATTTATCATTTACCAAGTCCCCCTAAATATTTCTTGATTTTGTTTTCAAGCACCTTTGGGGCAATTTTCTGTAATTCCTGTTCAGATATGGTCATCATAAACTGACCTTTGACCCATCCTGAATGATTGGCTGTCCTGTGTCCGTACTCAACATAGGATGCATATTCAACCGGGTTCACAATTTCAATGACATAGGTGTCACCAAAATGGTTCACCGTCAGGCTGTCTGCATACCCTTGTGCTGATGCACGTTTTTCACCAGTCCAACCACGCCTTAATGTACCGCCCTTTTTTCCTGAACTTGCCGGGTACTGTCCGACAGGTGTTCTTTTGACCACCATGCGAAGCAACCGGGCAGCAAGTTCTTTTGCACACGATTCCACAAAGTCATCAGGATTTTGCAATTTTCCCAACTGCTGCTGAAAGTCTTTCAGACCTTTGCAGTCAAATCTTCCCATTCTACCCATTTACGCATATTCCTTGAACAGTTCAAGTGTAATTTCCTGATGCGTTGGATATGTGGAAGGGACACCGCTGCGGGTGTAGTCCGTGGTCACATTGTCCTGTGTTACTGTCAGTTTTGACCCCGCTTTGATGGTTACATCCGGGGAAACAAACAACTTTGTGCTTTGCGTGATCGTTGCTGCTGATTCTGACTGAATTGCTGTTTGCAGTTTTTCAAAAGATAATCTGCACGGTTGGTCTTGTAAGACCACAACCTCTGATTCTTCCATAAGTTTTGACTTCTCATTTTTTACCTTTTGCAGTTCTGTCACCGTCAAAGTACCAAAATAGGTTGCTTCAATGGCTTTCCTTGCAGCCTTTTGTGCTACCTGAATCTGCTTTACCATCTGATACGCCTGAATGAATTAAATTCAGCCTTTCCATAGGATAAAAGGTAATTGATGAAAGAAGTCAGTCTTTGTTCAGGGGTCATTGAACCTTCACCAGTTGCAAAAACCGTGTTGGTGTCCCCTGTCTGAATCTGCTTGACAGCATATTCTAAATCAAACCCGGTAAGGTCATCAGGTGCAAAGGTTTTCTTGAAAAGAAGAAATTCACCTACCGCCATATCAACGGCAATGTGTTCCAGTCCTTCCGGCACATCATTCCAGTTGATTTCATTCTTGATTGTGCTGCGTACTTTCTCAACGCAAAAGGTCAAGGCAAATTCATCATCTGCCTTGACCTCATAACCGAATGATTTCAACCGTTCTTTTACTGTATCAGTATCAAACATTGCAACCACCCTTTCAGATCAGAAATTAACCACGGGAAATAATACGGGCAATCGGAACTGCCTTGTGTTCAATGGTCTTGGTATCAGATGCAACCAGTGACCAGTTCTTGCCAGTCTTTAATTCCGCATTGGTAGGGGAATTTGTTGCCTGTGATGCCTTAGTGTAGGAAATACCACCAACAGAAACGGCGTGACGCTTACGGGAAATCAGTGTATCTTCACCGCCGTGAAGTTTCGCATCACGAACCATTTCATACGGTACTTTTGCACCAACATCCTCAAAACCAATAGCACCTTCACCAAGGATATAGGTTGTGTACTCTGTGTATGCATCCTGTGCCTTGATTCCCTTGCCTGTGTCCTCTGCAACGGCTTCAACAACCTTAGTAGGTAAAGAATCATCAATGATGACCAGTCTGCCGTTCCAAGTACCCATTTCAAGATCACGCTCAATGCCCTGTGCATCTGTGTACTTTAAGTATGCAAGCAGTTTCAGGTTTTCAAGGTTGGTAGCAACTGCACTGTGACAGTAAACCAGCTTGAACTTCTGCTTGTTATCACCGCAAGCCTTCTGAATTGCACTGTTCAGGGTTGTTGCATCCATCTTCATACTGTCATCAGTATGTTCAGCACCCGCTGATGCAATGTTATAGGTGTGTGCTTCAACAAAGGCTGCATTGGCTTTCTTAATGTCACCTGTACCAGTGTCCTTCATTCCAAAGACACCTTCTAAGATTGCAAGAATAACATCCTGATCTACACTGTTCCAGTAGTCATTGATCTGATTTCTGACGTTTGCCATGAAGTCAGTACCACCAGTTACATCATAACTGAAATCTGCTTCTGTCCAACCGTTCATTCTGCCATAGGTGAAAACACCCTGTTCATAGGTGTCAGTCTTGCCCGGTGTAACATTGTCAACACCGTCATAGTTCTGCGGTGTGCCGGAAAGCAGACCAAAATACGGTAACACTGCATAAACAGTGCCAGTCTGTGAGTTATTCACAAAAGTGTCACGCAATCTTGCATCACCAACGATTGCACGAGATTCACGCAACTTGTTCAGTTTTACGTTCTTAATAGCACTCATGTACTTACCGAACGCCTTTTCGTTAAAACTTTTAGCATCAAATTTTGCCATGTTTCAATTACCTTCCTTTCATCAAATTAAATCTGTGCATCCGGGTTTGCTTCCATGTAAGCGGTGAGTTCGTCATAACTCATTTTTGAGAAATCGACCGTTTCACCCTCACCCGGTTTCTTTTCCCCTGATGCTCCCGGCTGAAAACCTTTGAAATTCTGCTGCTGTTTCTGCTGCTTTTGTGCTTCAAACAGGAACTTGGTGTCATCACCACTTCTTAACTTCTCGATCTGTTCATCCAGTCCCTTGACATTTCCGTCTTTGTCAAGTTTGGCTTCTCCAAGTTCAAGTAAGGCTTTGACAGCTTTGATGTTCTTTGCCTTTGCACCAGTAAGTGCCTTTTCAACCGCAAAATCAATTTTCAACTGGTTCAGTTCAGATTCATGGGTTGCCTTGGCAGTGGCATTTTCAGTCTGTAAGTCCTCAATCTTCTTTTTCAGATCAGCGTTGTCCCCGGCAGATGCTTTCAGGGTTTCTAACTGCTTGTCACGGTCACCGACCTGTGTTTTCAGTCCTTCAACCTCTGTCTGCAAGTTCTTGATTTCTGTTGAAGCAGTACCCTTTGCGTTCTCAATGTCATCACCATTGATTTTCATTACTGAATCAGCCTGTTCCTTGGTAAGTCCTAAATCCTCTAACTGTTTTCTTGTCATTTCTATACCATCCTTTCAAATACGTTTTTATACGGGGTTACTCCCACATGATTGATTGGTTTTTGTTCGGTTTACGCTTGACAACCCGCAAGAAAAAAGACACCCGCTGCCGGATGCCTTTTCTATGTGCTACTTGACCCAGTAGCCGGGAGATAATCAGGATCACCATGCCTTTCTCATTGTGTACGTTTTCATGTGCCTTTTATCCCCCTTTCTGACCTCATATAACCGCCATATAGCAATTATTACAGGTCTATTGATAAACTTGTTAAGGTATGAAAAAAGCACGGCTATTTGACCGTGCTTTTTAGTCCCAATGTTCCCCTTCTTTGGGGTATAATTCCAAAATATCATAAAAGTTTGGAATATCTGCAATCTGTTTTCCATCTTTTAATGCTGTCAACACTCTAATCTTTTCATCCAGTAGTTCATCACTGTCTAAATCAAAAAATTGTGTCATTGTAGGTGGGAAATCAACTTCTGAAAACAACTGTCTGACTTTTATGCTTTTTTCAATCAATTCATTTTTCATCATTCATCACCCACTTTCTTCAAAAGTTCAATAATAGTCGTATCTAATTCTGCAACCAAGTCCGGCTTATCTGCTTTCAGCAGTTCAATCAAATCAGGTCTTGTCACACTTAATGCAGCGTAATTTGCTATTGTTTCATGTACCCGACTTTCTTGGCTTCTGTAATAAGATGACCCATGACCATACATTACTGTTCCTTTATCTCTAAACATACCACCTGACAGTGCATCATAAATATCTTCAAGATTTCCTACTCCACCACCCATGATATTTCTTGCCATATAATCACGTTCATCATTCATAGCTGACACCAGTTTGTTATACTGTTTCTTATAATCAGCAAGTGAACCTTGGAAGGTTTTATCCATCACTGAATTATTCAGATCAGAAATCAACTTCTGATATTTTGCATTAACTTCATCCCGAATCCGTCTGTACTCTTTTTTATGTTCAGCAAATAGGTCTGCGACTTCATCACTAATTGAATCTGATGTACTTTTGAATACATCCATCAGTGCCGTTCTGCTTGTGCTGAACCAATTACCACTTTTTGACGGGTCTTTTCTACCGTACAAATCCATCAAGTGCATTTCTTCATGTAGTGTGGTGTTCACCTGTCCGGCAAGATTTTCACCTTGCAGTTTGGGAATAGTCAATTTTACATCAGCCAAATTTCCGGTCAATGTATATGTTGAAGTTGAAACAGCATGATTTTTACCGTGTGATATTTTGAACGGAATACCATTGTTTTCTATGGTTTCCAATTTTGCCATGCTATTATACAGGGCAACCACATTTGCATCTGCACCTTCCAACCCGTTTATATAGTCCACAAGTGCCTGTGTATTTTTCAATTCACCTTTTGCCTTGAAAGCATCCGGGAAATTGTCAATCTTTAATTCTTCCGCAACCTGTTTGATTTCTTCCTTTGCCTTAATTGTATCATCAGGTGATGTTTCTTGCAAACCTGACTTGTCACCCTGAACAAAAGCCTTGTCCCATTCCTTATAGGTCATATTGCCCGGTACAAAGTAGGTCTTGCCTGTTTCTTCATCACGGGCAGCACGTTCACCAACTGCATCAAATTCATCATCAAAATACGGTACAGTGGTTGAACGACAATGAACATGAAAAGGTGGGGCAGTTTCCCCAACCTTCCATTCTGACATTTTGAAGTGCTTGCCGTCCATTCCTCGGCATATATCCGAAGTGTGGGAATCAAGGGTTGCCACAATCTCATACATTTCAACATCCAGTTCAGTGAAGCAGTCCTTTTGTGCTGCGGAACTGAAAAAGGCTTCTTCCGTCATCACCAACCGCCCGGCGTTGGTCTTGGAAGTGTTCATCTTCCGGGCAATTTCATCAATGGCTTTCTGTGGGTCTTTTCCCAAGATGATGTTCTGTGTCAGGGTATTGTTCAGTTCATTGACCAACTTCTGACGGTTGCCCCATATCCTTTCACTGAAATTCTTACCGTCAACCGCCCAAGGTTTATTGATGACCTTGCTGACCTGCTTATCATCCAGTGTGGAAAAGTCCCAACCAACACCCACACCCTTCTGAATCTCATAGGCTGTGTGATAATAGCCGGACTTGTAAACATCCCGCATTGTGCTGTCAATGGAATCAAGCTGATTCCCAAACATGACTTCAATGCTCTGTTGGGTCTGTAACTTCAAGGCTTCCAGTCTGCTGATATGGAATCTTGCAGATGCGTTTTCAAGTTGCTTCACCCAAGTACCGTTGATTGCATTTTCTTCACCGTACCTGATATAGTCCTGAATGTCCCATTTCAGTTCAGCAAGTTCCTTTGCCGTCAACATACGCTTTGCATCTGCAAGGGTTACCCCGTTGTTATATGCAAAACGCTGATACCATGCAGCAATTTGACCTTCAAGGGTTTTCTGTGCCTGTCGGTACTGTTTTTCAATATCCGCATAACACTGAACCCCCTGTTGGTGTGCTGTCTGTTCAAGCAGTTCAAAACGCTTCTGCCAGTATTCACCGTTATTCATCTACTTCACCGCCCTGACTTCCCTGTGACGGGTCACCTTTATTGTCAGGGTCATCATCTGCACCGTCACCGTTCTGATTCTGTGTACCAAACGGGTCATACTGTGCAAGCATTTCTTTCTGTGCTTCTTCCTTCTGCTTTTTCAGGCGTTCCATTTCAAGTTGCGGGTCATCCACCCAAGGATGCATACTAATGATTGTTTCATCAGAAATGATTCCCTGTGACTTCTGACAGTTATCAATAATATCTGATTCATTCATCAGCATATCACGGTTGAATACCACATCAACCCCATCTTCTTCACCTTCAAAGTCACCCTGTCCCGTATTGGCAAGGTGGCAGTTGACAAACCAAAGTACATCATCCATTGTTGCCTGTGCTTCTGATTCCGTATCATTGGCATCTGTATCAATGTCAGAGTACATTGACTGAATGTTCATCTGATTAGGGTTGCCGGAAAGTCTGTCATCCTTGGCATCATAACCCATTGCGTTCTCAATCAAGGCTTTCTTGAAGATTTCCACAATGGTCTTGTAATTCTCTGCATTGACTGTGATTTCAAGGGTTTCAACCCCGCCCTTGGTGTCACCGTCATATCTGACCTTTACTGCACCATAGGTTGCAAGGTTCTTCCTAAACTCACCTAAATTAGTACCGTCATAGTTCTTCAATACCAAAATGGTGTTCCGGGCATCTTCTTGCATATTATTTTCAAAGTCAGACAGCATCACATTGATGCCATCCTGTAATGACTTGACTTTCTTAATCAGCGGTGTTTCCTGTTCATTAGCTTTCAATGGAATCAGGGGAACACGCTGCCAGTTGAACACTTGAACATTTCCGGCAGCATCCGTCATTGTAACGTGTGGGAAGTCTGCGGTTTCATTGTTCACAATGTCAGGAATCAGTTTCCCGCCATCAAGAATGAACAGGTGAACACCATTCAGATCATACAATTCAACCTTTTCAATGAACTTCCTTTGATTGCCGTCATAAGCAACCGTCACATAATGCCGGATGAAGAAATCAAGTTCAGTATGTTCAGAATCTTTCCAAAATGGCAAAATCTCATAAGCGGGGAAAAGCCTGAAAGCAAATTCACCCCGTTCATTGTAGTATGGATATAGCCAAGCAATACCGCCGTTATATGCAGCTTTGCCCGCACTTTTCAATGTTCGCATGAACTTCTTGTCAAATATCTTTTTCAGCAGTTCAATGTATGCAGTGTTTTCACCGCTTAGTGTGAACGGCTTACCAAACAGATAATTGGCTTTCTGATTGACCATCTTTGCATACTGGTTATCAACAATTCTGTTGTTTGGTAGGTTCTCAACAACTTCAAGTTCTCCACCTTCACCGATCATTGTACGCTTGCGGTGAATTACATCATGGTCACCGTCATAGTACAAAAATCCTTTTATCTGCATCATTCTACGGGGTGAACACTTCCATGCTGCAATTTCCTTTTCAAGAAATTCCAAGTCGGTCATGTGTGCCTTTGCCCCTTGCAATATGAAATTGCTAAGTTTTAATGTGATTGCATCCACAAAGGAACTGAACACGGTTCAATTCACCCCTTTCATTGCATAATAAAATCAAAACCCCTGAAAACACTATGTTTCCAAGGGTATGTGTTACTAATTTGTTTCTTTTATTCAAAAAGTAGTTATACAGGCATCATAGGCGGTCACCTGTTGCAACCGCCCCGGAGTAAGCATTTGACAACCGTTTCCTACCGTCCAAAAAGAACGGTTGCTGATGCCGTGTATTCTACCCGGTAATTGCTTAGTCAAAACTGAAAGCATCACCCTTCACAATAGATTCAACCGCATAACGCATTGCATCCATCAGGTGATTGAAGTCATCAATAGGACGGTTCAGTTTCTTGCCTGTCTTGGCATCCTTGTCCCATTGATAGTTGCTGATCTCTGTGATGAAATTCACGCATCTTGGGTGAATGATAATGTGATAGTCCTGAATGAAGTCAATGCCGTTGTTGATGCTGTCCTTGCCCTTCCTTGCTTTCCTGATTCCTTTCAGACCCAGTTCACGCAAGCGGTCAATGCTCTTTGGTTCTGCTGAATCGGCTGTGATCTTCTCTTTCACATATCCCATCCGCTGAACTTGTTCGGCAATGGCTTCATTACTCATACCCGGCTGATACATTTCATCAAATACCCAAATAGTCTTGCTTGACTGATCTATCAGACCACAAAACAGTGCTGACGGGTCATTTGTATAACCAAAGTCAAGACCAAATACAGACTTGACCCCGGCAATCTTCTTGACTTCATCAACGCTGAACGCCTTTTCTTCCCAATTTTCATAGACAAGACCGTCTACAATACCCCAATCACCAAGACCCGCTACTTTGTAACGCCTTGGGTTCTGCTTCTTCATGGTTTCAAAGACTTTTAAGTCTGCCTTATCCAACCATTCATTGCACTTGTAATTGGTGGTCATTGCAAGGGTTTCATCATCTGTGTTATCAAAAAACCGCTTCTTTATCCAGTGGTGTTCATTCCACGGGTTCAGTGTAAGGGTTATTTGCTTGAACAGTCCTGAACCGTCAGGAACAGCACCACGGATTGATTCATCAAGCATATTGAAATCATCTTCTGAACTGATATCATACGCTTCTTCAATCCACATCCAACACAAGCAACCAATATCAACGGTTATTGATGTTACTTTCAGGGGGTCATCCAGTCCCCTGAAATAAATCTTTTGACCTGTTGGTTTATATGTCATTTCAAGTGGTGATTCTTTGATTTCCCAAAAGGCATCAACGCCAAGGCGGTGAATCGCCCACTTCAATTCTGTGAAACAGGAATCTTTCAGGGTTCTGAAAGTCTTTCTGACCACAAGGGTATTTGCCTGTGGGTACTTCATCATATTGGTGATGTACCAAAGGGCAGTTGTTTTTGATTTCTTGGATGCACGGCTGCCCTTGCATACCCTATATCTACCTTTCCAACGCCAAAAAGTACCGTAACCCTTACCAACCAGTTCGGGCAACTGCACTTTCTTCTTGCCGGACTTAGTAACCTTGTAATCTTCCGGGTACAGGATAAACTTCTGATACCCAAAAACATACTGTGAAGAAATGCGGTTCTTTACCATAGGCAATCACCGCCTAATCTTCAAGGGCATCTTCACCTGTGATAACAATAGGCTGCGTGATGTTCACATCCAGTTTGTCATTCCACATACCCAAGTGTTTACCAAGTAATTCAAGTGCTTTCAATTTTGGTGAAATCTTGACTTCCCTTTCAACACTTGACCCAGTTTCTGATTCAGACTGTTTGTACTTCACGGATTCAATGCAAGCAAGGTCATCTTCTGATGCACCGTCTTTTATTCTTCCGTGACTGTCAACAAGGTCTGTCATCTTCACAAAAGCAATGCGGGCAAGTTCTAAAACAACCCTGTCCTGATTGATTCCTGTTCTTTTGCTGCGTTCTGCCATTGCAACACTAATTGCCTGTTGAACCTTGACATTTGCCAACATCCTTGAACCTTGCTGATCTGCTGTTTTTGCCGAATAACCCGCACGAATGGCTGCTTGTGTTGCGTTCAGGTCAATCAGGTATTCTTCAACAAAACGCTGCTGTTTTTCAGTTAATTTTGCCGTTTTTGCCATCAAACAACACCCCTTTCATGTATTTTTGCAATAAAAAATCCCTGAAACAGAAACATTTCAGGGTGCAAATATCGGCACAAACAAAAAAGGAATTGTGAAAAAACAACCGCTTCTTCACAATTCCCATCTTGTCAAGATACATCCTATCATTAGTTTCAAGAATACACAATATACATGAAACAACAAAATCTATCGTAAAACGCTCTTTTTGTTGTTTCAAGTGACAGTAAGTATACATTAAGTTAGGTAATGCAGATCATCATAGGTTTCTTCAAATCTTGTAAGTGCCTTTTTGTGAAGATTCCTGACATACTGATATGACATACCCATTTCACCGGATGCAACTTTCAAACTCTTAAACTGCACATACACCTTGAACAACACCTGTGAATACCTTGCATTGTGCAGACCTCTAATCTGCTTGATGATCTGTTCCTTGGCATCTGAAAATTTGTCAATTTCCCTGTTTATCTGTTCATTGAAATCAACATAGTTTGTGACTGCCTTGCATAAACTGTCACCTGACGGACTTGTCTGCACTCTTTCAGCAGAATAATCAATACCGCCCGTGCTGCAAGCATTGGTTTTCATATCTTCAAGGCGTTCTAAGTCCTGATTGATATTGGTATCAAGTTCCTGTAACTGTGTCAAATACTGCCGTGCAGTCAATTTTTTATTATTCATCACTTTCACCTATCCTTTCTTGGTATCGGTTAGGTAACGGTTAAAAATTAGCAAAAAATGCCTTGAAAGCCTTGTAAATACTGACGGTAACGGTTGGTAACGGTAACGGTTAAATCCTTATACTATATATTTTTACTTTTTATAAATACATAAAGTATAAAAAAAAATAATATAATAAGAAAATTATATTTAACCGCTACTACCGTTACCATCCGCATAAATAAAGCATTTTAACCGTTACCCTAAACCGTTACCAACAGTTACTATACCGTTACTTTTTCATAAACGACATCAGTTACAACCATTTTTCCAAAGTCACCACTCCCAAAAACAGGTGATGCAATGAAACTGATTCCCGCTGCATACACACCCCACAACAACTGACCTATGTACTGGTGTGCAAGTTCATAAACTTCATTACCCATGACCTGACCCGCAAATTCTTCTTCCACAAGCGGGAAAATGTCATCATTCATTGATACTGTGTCCTGTTTCTCAAATAATTCTAAAAGTTTATTTTCCATTCTGTTCATCCTTAACCTTTCATCATTGCCCGGAACTCATACCAAGCATACTTGATATACAATTTGCAGTTACACCAGTGCTGCACCCGTCTGATTTTCTTCTGTTTCTTCCGGGTGATCTTCCGTCTGTGTTCTTCTCCCCACTGTCTGCACCATTCATACTGTGCATCATCTTCCAGTCTGCTGTGCATTTACTTCACCCCTTTCCTGTTTTTCTTTATATCCCATACACTTCATAAAGCGTTCAGGGTGGTTGCAACTTTCATAATACTGACAGGTAACACATACATTTTCTGTCATTCTGAACACCTTCCTTTCACCAATCAAACGCCCAACAGATAATAAGAAGCACTGTAATGACACTTACAAAACAAAGTATGTTTTTCCATTCATACTTGAATACTGTGTATATTAGAAATATGACAAGGGCGGTCATTAGTAGTATTGTGATTATTCTGATGAATTTCTTTATTTTTTCAATCATCTGTAAACCCTTCCCGTCTTGGTATCTTTCACCTGAACACGTTCAGTCAGTTCAAACCCCGCACCTTTGATGATGTACTTCAAAACCTTAATCAGATCATAGGCACGTTTGTCTGCTACTTCACATTCAATCTGTTCACGTTCTTCCTTTGCTACTCTACCAACAGCAATAGTTGCCGTTGGGTCTGCATATCCTTCCTGATTTCTTCCACCTTTCACTAATTGATACCTTCCTTTCTTATCAAACTTTTGCACCCCTGAATATCACCAACATTGAAGGAAAAGGTGCTGTATTTTTACTGTTCCCAAATTTCAACCGACCTTTTATGAATCGAATTTCTGTCCTGTGTATAATAAAATCGTGAAAATACTTGGTGTCTGTTCTTGCCGGAATCAACAGAACAACTGTTGTGTGTTCTTTCCGTCCCTCAAAATAGCATTTCTCAACCCATTTATACATTTCTTTACCATAGGGTGGGTTGCAAAATACACATCCCCCCCCCCCCCAATCATGCAATAACCCATCATCTTCTTTAGTAAAATATCTGTCACATTTATGATTCTGTTCACTGGAACATGGGTCTAATGTGAAATGAAATTCTGCATCCAGTGCATCAAATAAGTCCTGTGGTGTAGCCCAGTCATCTGTGTTACTGCTGAACAAAACTTCATTCATTTCAATCACCGTCCTTTCTATTCTGCAACAAAGATTTTGCAGTTTTTATTGTTCACTTTCTTCTGAATCACTCTGAACCCAAGCCTTTTATTTATTTGCTTGCTGAATACGATATTTGACATTGGCTGCATACTGTTGTCTGCACAAAATACCTGATAACGCTTGTAAACATCAGCGGTTGGTTCATTCTCAATTCTGTCAACACCTGTATCATTGATAAATGCAAGGATAGGGTTGTTTTCTTCTTCATATTCATCCAACTGGTTCTGAACCTTGTCTGACTTGGTGAACCCGTTATTGATGATGACCCTTTTCAGACCTTCCACACCTAATCTGATGAAGTATTCAATAGGTTCTTCCTGTGTCAGCTTATATTTGATAAATGGTTCATAGTCCGGGTCATCTTTGCTGAATGTGGCATTGAATGGAATAATAACCAAACGCCTAAGCACCGCCCCGGTCTTGTCCTTCATCCTTGGTATGTCATTTGCAGAAAACAGTAACTTGATGAACGGGTTGAACTCAAAAGGGTCTTGTCCCTTGCGTTCTGCCTTGATGCGGTTACCTGTGACGATCTTCTTGAACACACTGACCTGTGACCCTTGAAGGAAATCATCACCAATATCATCACCAATGTTTGCCAATTTGCCGAACATCATTGAAGTGTTGAATCTGTCCCCCAGTTCTTTCAGGTCAAGTGCTGATATGTTCCGATCACCAAGAATTGCCTTGACACAATCCAAAAATGTACTTTTACCGTTGGACTTGTCACCAGTCAGTATGAACGCCTTGCCTAACTCATTACGCCTGTAAAAGCAATAACCAATACATTCTTCTAACAATGCCCTGATTGTTGCATCACCACACGCTAATTTGTTCAGTGTGCTATCTGCCAATTCATTGTAGGCATCCGGGTCATAGTTCCACGGGATTTTATTTGTAATAACAATGTCCGTGCTGAATGGTTTCAGTTCCCCGGTCACAATGTCATAGATACCATTGTTGAAAGCAATCAGGTTTGCATCTGACTGTACCTTTTCATCAACAATCAGTTCCATATAATCAAGCACTTCCCGGCGTTGCATCTTTTTCAGGTTAGGGATATGCTGAATCATGTTTGATTCAATTTCCCTGTAACCATTGGAATATACACCGTCTTTGTATATGTGAAGCTGCCCGTTGATTTTGACAACGTGTGCCTGATTCTTCATAAATGTGGCAAACTTATCAAACAGGAATGTGCTGCCAAGGAAAAAAACAGGCTTTTGAAACGCTTCATCACGCAAGATCACTTCCAGTTCATCATCACCAAGCGACTGTTTCAGAACAAACTTGTTCAAGATGCGGATGCACTCACGGGTTTCTTCAACCGTAAAGTCATTTGCAGTCAGGGTCAGAATATAATTGAACAACGCCTGATTCCTACCGTCCCCGGCATCCATATCAATGAAGTCAGCGGTTGCCTTGACCGGGAACAACCACTTAGGTACTTCCTGATATTGCTCACCTTCTTCAATGTCCCATTCACAAAAGCGTTCTTCACCGTCAATTTTAATGACTTCATAAGACAACTTACTGCCGACTTTTATATCAGCAGTAAGACCAACCGCCAACTGAATATGTGTCCTGTTCCTTGTGATGCTGTGATTCTTGAACAAGAAGTGTTTGCCCCTACTGGTACAAAGGACTTTACAGTCAAGTTGCATTTCTTCCACAATGTTCATCAGAATTTCAGATTGGTCAGAATCATCAATGTCGATAAGGATAGTGTCATCAGCCAAAACCCCGCCGAACCCGTTCAGGTTCTTCACTTCATCATAGGTTTTCCATGTGGTTCTGTTTTTCAGTTTTTCAATGCTTGCCTTGCCTTTGGTTTCAACATAACCTTTGTATAGTGGCATTTTTTATCACCATCCTTTAAGTGATTTCTTGCATCACTTTTTTATAAAATTCCTTGTTTCTGACATTGCAGTCAAAAGCCTTTTGCCTTTTCCATAACCGTGTTTTCAAGTTCCTAAGTTCTTCATTCTGTTCCTTCAAAGTTGTCCTTGGTTCTTTTAGACGTTCCCTGTACTTTTTTACATCAGCATTGCGATCCTTCCAAACTTTTGTGTTCTTCCTGTGTGAATCCCGGAGAAGCTGCGAGTTTTTAACACCCGTCTGAATCTGTGAAATACGGTGCTTTGTCTGCCTGATCTGCTGTTCTGCATACTTGACCTTTTGCGTGTACCCTTCAATGTAAATACTGTGTTCCTTCTGAACTTGTTCAAACTGTTCAGTCTGTTCCTGAATAAATTCTTTCATCTGCTGTTCACATTCAGGTGTGAAACTGCTTCTGATAACTTTCAGCAGTTTCCTGACCTTGGCAATTCTGCGTTCTGAAAGAAATTCTTCAAGATGAACTGTCATTGAACCATTTTCATATCTAATTTCTAAATCCATGAAAACCTTCCTTCCCGGTGTTACGCTACAACACCAAATTGTTTCAAGCGTTTCTTTGCTAAATCTATGTACCACTGCCTATCAAGTTCAGGCGGTGTTTTTACCCCAACAACCGAATCATTGAAAATGAAACAGTGGTCAGGTGTATTACCGAATTTTTCACCCTTGGTTTTCACCTGTTTACGTTTCAGCAATCTTCCATGCTGCTGATCGTTAGATGCAAACACCCTGTATGACTTATATGTGTATTTGTCCTTGTCAGGGTATTCATACACCGTCTTGATTGTTCTTTTGCCTATATGACTGACAAGCGGTGTGCAATGCTCATGTTCCACCCAATCATACTTGTCTGATAACTTGACGATCTTCTGAAACATAATCAGGTCATCACACTGATTGATGGTCTGTTCAACCGGGGTTTTCTTAACCATGTAGTCAACCAGTGCTTTATTCAGGATTGGCAGATCATTGTCAACCGCTGAAAGTTCCTTCACATAAGCACCGATTCTTTCAACACCGCCGTCAATACCAACCCAAAGGTAATTGTTCACATCCTTCTGATAGATTTCACTAATGTTATCCAGTTCAAGAAGAATTGAACACTGATCTGTTGAACAACGCTGTTCCCACTCCCAACAAATATCATCAACCATTTCAAAGGCTTCATCTGTGTCAGGAATCCAAATAATAAGACCGTCCGTGTTGGACTGAATCAGTTCAAATCCCGGTACAACTTCAAGGTGTTCAATCAGGTCAAGCAACATCAACTGACCGTTGATGCACATACAGTTATTGTTTCTTGGGTCATACGCTGCATTGGTTTCATCCTTCATTGCACCTGACAAGGCGTTCAGCATCTTCTTATATGGCAACTGTGCTTTCTTCCACCGCTTGACTTCTTTCTTGTTTCCGGCGTTTTTTGCAGCAATCTGTTTTTCCTTCATGGCTTTTCGTGTGTTATACACCAACGGGTAATTGTCATTAGTTGCTGCCCTTGTAACCAGTCCCCAAGCAATCAGCATTGAAGGATAGTAATTGTTTACATCAACGTGCAGCAGTTGCCCGGTCTTGTGAATTGGTGTGGCTGTTGCCCCATGAACACCGCCAAAACCGAATGAATGAGGAATACCAGCAACCACGGTTTCAAGACCTTGTTCTTTGTACCATGTACGTTTTGAGTATTTATCCATGTGTGCCAAGTCCATTGACAAGGCTTCCTGTCTTTTCTGTTCAAACCATTCCTGAACATATTTATATTTTTTCAGTTGCAAGCATGGTAAAAAGTAGAAATCAAATTCATCTTCAAATGATCTGCGGGTACATCCAAGCACTTTTGCAGTGATTCTTGCTTCACTGTCCCCTATATCTGACAGGTTCACAATGTCCGGAAACGCCTGAATGATACCGTGCATTGCATTAAATTCATCTATTTTTTCAAGGAATACTTTGATGGTTTCTTCCACATCATGCCGACAGTAGAAAACCGTCATTTCAATTTCTTCCTTGGTTAATTTCCTGTTTATTCTAAAATCAACATCCGTTTCCTTGATATTGCTGCCAAGAAAACCTTCCAGTGTTTTCAAACCAACCGGGGGGTTCGGCATAACATCATAGTTAATCATTGGAACTTTGTTGAACGCTGATGAAAATTGCCACCCTTCCTTTTTTTCAACAATTATCCAGTCATTGATTCTTTTGGGATTCATTCCCAACAGAATACCTTTCATAATGTACTGGTCATAGTGGCGGTTGTTATAACCTACCCATATATCCTTGCTATTAGCTTCATATAAGGCTTTTAATTCATCAGGGTTATTGATTATCACATATTCTTTTTTCTTGGTCACATCAATGAAAACAGCAAGCCAATCTTCCTTGAAAACCTCAAAGTCATAAAATATCACTACATTCACCCTTTCTGAAAATAGCGGTGGAAGGTGTGACCTCACCACCGCCTGACATTTCTATTTTGTAGATATTTTATCTACTTTTCAAGCAAAAAATTTTAGCAGTCAAAAACTTCCTTGATTGTGATAGGATTGAAAGCATCTGCCTTATAATCAACCTCAACTTCAATCGCACCCTGAATAGACTGGAACACATCAAGAATCTGATCTGCAAAATCTGCATAGTTTACGAACTCAACAGGTGTGTCATCTTCTGCAATCAGCTTGTTCACCCAAGTGCATACAGACTTGATTGCCTGTCCGTCCGTCCACTTTGCGGAACTGTTGCCGGAAATAACACGGTTGAAGAAGATCATGCGGTTTGCCTGTTCACCTTCCTTGATCTTTGCCTGAACTGCAAACATCAACTTATCCTGTGCCTTGGTCAACTTAATTTCCATCTTCTCAATACTAATGATATATGTACCATCCGGCACATCAGCAAAATCATTATCAGGTGCGTTCTGCACCTCATTCTGTAATTCCTGTAAATCAACCTTTTCATCAAATGCACTGAAATCAATAGCCATAATTTTTCACCTTTTAACCTTTCTTATTTGCTTAATACTAACTTTAACAACTCAAACGCCTGAACCTCATTGAATCCGGCTTTTACATAGGAATCATAGATTTTCTTTGCAGCAGTTGCACCATCTTCCGGCGATACATCCTGTTTAGCTGCTACCGGGTGCGGGTTCTTCATTGAACGGTTGTTTGCTGTGTTCATTCCTTCCGTGATTGCTGATGCAAGGATTGCACCAAACAGTTCATCAGGTAAACCAAAAGGATTGTTCATGTTCTTTTACCTCACTTTCTTAGCGTGTTTTTCTTACTCTGCGGGTTCTGCCAGTCGACTGTTCATCTACTGCCGGGGTTTCATCCGCTGTTGTATCTGCATTATCAGGCTGTGCCTGTGCTGCACTTCTTCTTGTTCGTCTGCCCTTCTCCGGCGGGTTCATTGCCCCATCAATAGGATTTTCCGGCTTAGGGTTGTCTGCCTGTGCTAAACGCTTCACACCTTCACCAAATTCGTCCTTGCTGATGACCTTCATAACCTCAACACCGTCAACAATCAGGTCAACCGTGTCACCCTTGTGCTTCATCACATAGTTATCATCAGCCGGAACATAGAAGTATGTGTCCGCATCCAGTGTGACAGATTCAGAATCAGTATTTGTTGTGCCGTCCTGTTCTGCTGCCTTTCTTTCCTTGCGGGTTCTTCTTGGCGGTGTTTCAAGTTCCGGCTGCTGTACAGAATCCGCTGCTGCACACGCTTCATCAAACGGGATTTCTTCACGCCCATCAGCAACCGCATCAATAGCCTTGTCACGCTCTGCCATATAATCAGCCATTTTCTGATTATTTTCAGCCACCACTTCATCATGTGTCTTGCGGGCGGTTCTGCCTGTCTTTGGTGCTGCATCCTCTGTTGTGGTAGGTGGTGTTGCTGTGGATGTGGTCTTTTTTCCACCCCTTGCCCGTCTGCCGTTTGCATCCGGCTTTTCAAGATCGGATGCAGCTTGTGCATCAGCCTGACCCATTTCCGCATCTGTCTTATACTCACCGACTTCATAGAAGTTGCGGATTTTATCGGCTACATAATTCAAGTCATTGTCAATGGCGTATGCCGGGAACATTCCCATAGGTGACTTCACGGTGTCCTTGCCACTGTTCTGTGTGTAGAAGTAATATTTTCCTTCATTCACACCTGTTCTAAGTACAATGGTGAAAAGTCCTTCAATGGTGATCTTCTCACGAAGTAACTTTCCGATCAGCTTAATAGTAGTAACACCATTTTCAAGGGTTTCTGTGTGGGTCATATAAGCAACAACCACATCATCAGGAAGTTCCTTGCACACCTCAATGATTTCAAAGTAGTTTGCACCGAAGTCATTCCACTTATCCCAACCGTTTTCCTTAATACGGTTCATGTACGGAACTGAAAGAATATACTGGAAGTCATCAACAACCAATAACTTCTTCCCGGCTGCTGCCTGTTCCTTCATAAATTTGCAAATCTTGCGTGATTCAACCTCACTGTTCAGCATTGTGAACTTACCCTTGAACGGTAACGGCTTACCAACCGGGTTCACAACGGCAGTTGTTGCCGGATCACAATTTCTCATACTGGTACTTTTTCCTGTACCTGATTCACCCATAATCAAAAGCATCTGTGCCATATTATTTCACCTGTTCCTTTCTGATTTTTTCAAAGTTTCCCGCCATATTAGCAGAAACATGATGCTGACCAAACTGTTTCTGAACTCCCGCACGAATCACTGAACGAAGTAACTTTCTGTTATATACCGGGCGGGGATTGTAAACTTTTCCCTGTCTTTCATTTACCATACTCTTATACCTCACTTTCCTTGATAATGATTTTTAACTTTCTGCGTTCATCCATTGGTATGACTTCAACAGAATAGTTATTTGCAAGAAGAATACCAACTAAATCCTGATATGCTGCACTGGTGCGACTTCCTTCAATTACAATACAACCACATTCAGCAGCACATTCCTTTTCAATATCTTCACGCATAATATCATTTACTGACTGAATATCATTGATGATATATTTCAATTCCTGATTTTCAGCCATCAACTGATTGCGTTCATCTTCTAACTGTCTGATTTTCTTATCTCTTTTATCCATTATTCTTCACTTCCTTCATCTGTGCTGCCTTCTGTTACTCTGCTTGACCATAAATCAGCATAGTGCAGAATCAAATATAACGGGGTTTCATTTCCCTTCACTGCATAGTTTGCTGATTCATACAGACCATCATGGTATCTGATCGCAAATTCTTCATCTTCCGTCAGGTCAATGAAAAGGGTTGCTAACTTGATGCTACGGGTTGCATGGTCAAGTGGAAGAAGTGCCGGGTTACGCTTGAAAGGCTTGCTTTCAGACTGTTTATATTTCTGTTCCGGCTCTGCCTTGGTGGGTCTGCCGTCCTTAATCATGTTAGGCACATACATCTGTTTACCAAAGTCACCGCACTTGCCAAGGTCATGTAATGCTGCTGCAATGATGACTGAATCACGAATTTCTGCATACTTGACTTTGCCAAGAAGTGCATAACCAATATTTTCTGCTGCCATCATTACATTTCTGCTGTGGTGAACAAGTCCGAACTGACAAGCAAGATGATTTCCACCACTGCAAGGTGCTTCAAAGAATCCGATCTGTTCCATGTAATCAATCAGATCTTCCATTCCTTCACGCTTGGTTGAAAGTAAGTGGTCAACCACATACTTCTTATTGTCAAGTTCCTTCTTGTTGTCCTCTGTCATCTGTTCAACTGTGTCCTGAACCTGTTCAGTTGTTTCCTGTGTTACTTCTGCGGTATTCTCAACCGCTGCATCTGCTTTCTTTTTTGCTGCCATGCTCTTTCACTCCTTTAATTATTTTTTATGTGATTCCATTCTGTCAGGAATGGATAGACACCGTATAAGTTGACGGGTAATTCACCCAGTTCAAGGTGTTCAATAAATCCCTTGAATTGTTCATAGTCCTTTGGGTATAACAGGATGCCGATACCGCCCGCCTTTTCAATCTGTCTAAGATTGTATAACTGCAAATCTGACGGTCTGCCCTTTGGTGCTTTCAATTCGATTCCTAAAAACCAACCGTTGAAACAAACCAACAGGTCAGGAATACCGCTTTTTGTATAAGCAGCACCACCCCAGTATTTCAGCACCCAAGCACCCTTGTCCTTCAGGAACTTCTTGACCTTATTTTCAAAATTCTTTTCTGCTGCCATTTACTCACCGCCCAACTGTTCATTGAACTGCATCTGATAATTCAGAATTTTTTCTGTATAGTCTGTGGAATAAATGCCTTTTTCCCATAACCGGGCAGCACCATCTTCACCCATGTTGTACGCCATCAAGACCATATTGGTATCTTGATACCGTTCAAACAGTTTTCTAAGTACGAACACGCCCGCCCTGATGTTCTGATACGGGTCTGTGAAATCCGTAACACCAAGGGTATCTGTCAACCACTGGTGATTGATCTGATTGATCTGCATATAACCGTAATCATTGGTTTCACTAACAACTGCCGGGTCAAAACTGCTTTCATTCTGAATCAGTGCCATGACAAGGGTAAAATCAATGTTGTATCCGGTACAAAGGTAATATGTAAATTCCTGTTGTTCTTCCGGCATCTTGCAGTCAAGCGGTGTGAAGTCCAAGTCACCCGCACCCCAGTCAAGGGAAATTTCCTGTGTAAAAGTTCTGTCATCATACGCCCCATATACAAGGGTTTTAGTGCTTGACCGTTCAAGTGTCTGTTCTTCTGTTTTCTGCTTGTCCTTGGCTGTTATATGAGTTTTCAGGGCATATCCTGACACATTACCAATCACCAAACCAACGCCAAGTGCAACACCAATCAGAATCAAGACCCTTTTGACCATTGCCGACTTTCTCATGCTCTTTGAATAGTTCAATTTTCATCACCCCTTTCCGTAATTTTCAAATAAATGATTCCGGGAATTATCAGAATCGCACCAATGATGTATTCTTTCAGGTGTGCAGTAAGTGGTTCATATATTCCCATTTCAACCGCATAGTCAGATGCACCGACTGCACCGATTATCAGGAATACACCGATAAATGCCATGATTCCAAATATCCAATTAAGTATTTTTGAATAATTCATCTGTCAGTTCCTTCCCTTCTTTCAACGCTGCAAGGTTTCTTTCTTCAACCGTACCCTTCACCAGTAAGTAATAGTAAAAGCATGGTTTGGCTTGTCCTATGCGGTGAATACGCTTTTTTGACTGTTCCCACATATCACATGACCCTTTGCCAAGTGGCAAAGTGAAATAAATAATCTTGTTTGCTTTCTGATAGTTACCACCCATCGCCCCGGCTTGATACTGTATGAATGTGATTGAATCATCTGCCTGATCGTATGCGGTCAAGTCCTTCTTTGACCCATTCACAACTGAATATGGTCTGTTCAGATCAGCAAGTTTTTTCTGCATTGCTTCAAGTTCTGCGGTAAAGTTGTAGAATATAATCAGCCTATCTTCTGTTGATTCAACCAAGTCCCGCAAACCTTCCAGTTTTTCCTTGTGCCACTGCCCGCACAACTGCCGGGCATATAGCATCTTGGTCAGGCTGTTGTCACCGACCAGTTCAACCCGTGGTGTCACATCCGTACCATAATAATCTGAATCATCTTTGAACTTGCACATATTAAGGGTATCAAGCATGATGTAACTGTTTTTGATAAAATACTTGTATGCCTGTGTTACCTTAAAGAATATCTTCTGTTCAGTCTGTTCCGGCAGTTCAATCACATCAGCGGTTTTCATAAAGATGCACCCATGATCTGCAAGTTTCTTTTTCAGGTGTTTCGTGTGTTTGTACCCAGTTATCACTTCATTCTTGTACCCATCACCGTTTTCAACCCATTCAGTCTGAACGTATGATGACCAAAACGCCTTTTTTGTAATGTTCCACCCAAGCAACTGAACCTGTGACCACAACCTTTCATACTTTCCGGCTGTTGGTGTTCCTGATAATAAAATCACGCTTTCCGGCTGCATTTTCAGAATGAACTTTGACCGTTGTGCTGTTTCATTGGTTATCAGTGAACTTTCATCAAGCATCAGTGTGAACCCTTTGAGTTTCAGCAACCAATCCCGCCGGAAAGCAGTTTCATAGTTGATAACGCCTATAATCTGAACATCCTTGTTATATAATTCTTTGGTATCAACAAGTGTCCTGAAATTGATTGCTTCACTTTTCTTGGTCAGGTTCATCACCCGGTCACTTGGGTAATAATCTTTGAAGTGCTGCACCCAGTCATCTATCTTTGACTTTTGACAGATGACCAAGTTCACCGAATTATTCAGCAAATACATTTTTTCAGCACCTACAAAGGTTTTACCCAGTCCCATATCAAGATAATACGCACAACGGTTGAACTGTTCAGTTCTGTTCAATGCTTCTTCCTGATGGGGCATGAAATTCAACATTTTCATTCTTCATCAGCGTCCTTTGGTGCTTCACCTGAAAGGTCAATCTGTAACTTAGCAACTTCAACTGCTGCTCTGTAAACCAATGCATATTTAGAATCACCGTGGGTCTGTGTAACCTTTTCAAGAAATCTATCAATCTTTCCAAGGAAACAACCACACTTGACTGTAATTTCATTGTCCTTGTCACGATAGAATGTAGTGAAATCATTTCTACTGCCGATTGCACCAATCACTAACACATGACTTGCAGAAAAGACCTTGGCATCACCGCAAACCTTGGCATCACCGCAAACCCAAGCCTTTCCTTCATGTGAAAGGTTTTCTTCTTTCTCAATCCAACCACCAAGACCACCAATTTTTACACATCCAAATCAACCAGTTGCACGGATACGGTGTAATACTGCGGTTCTAAATAACAATTTGATTTCTTTGGTTTCTCCTGTAAATTCATATTTTTTCATGGTTTTTATTCCTCACTTTCTAATAATGCAACTGCTCTGTCATAGTTACGTTCTATCATTCTTAATTCATCTTTTCCTTTTTCTTCAAGGTCACATACCGCATGATAAATTTCATCATTTCTTAGTGCGGTGACCTCATTGGTTATCAGATCAGTGATGACCTGTGGTTCAAGTGCATCCAATTCCCATGATTCATCACCATATTCAGCAATGTACTTTCCACAACGGGAATCTGTAATCTTTGCCGGGTTCGGCGGTGGGTTATATGTACTAATCTGATTCATTGTCAGTGCAACACGCTTTACATAAACATCTGCACCGAACATTGAAAGCCTTTCCTGAATGTCCCTTGTCATATCAATACCGCTTGGGTCATGGTCACCTAAATGAATGATGAAACGGTTTTCCCGGTCACCCTGTCGAATAAACCGTTGTGCTGCACTCCACATTTCTGACTGTGATGTATAACCCCTACATGAAAAATAAGGTGTGTCAAGTGGTCTGCAAGCCTGTCCGACAATATCAACCAAGGCATCCTTTTCAACCCATACTTCAACGTAGTTAGGTTGACCTTGCCATTTATCAAGCATATAAGAATATCTTGCAGATGCAATCACATCTGCCGGATTGTCCCAGTGACCATTGCTTCTAAGGTTGCGGGTTCTGTCTGTGATGCTGTGCCAGTCAATCAACCCGGCAAGTCTACCGTCATTGATAAGACTGCCTATGTTCTTATAACTGCGTTCATTGTTTGGTATATAACCACGGGCAACCAACTGATAATATGCCTGTCTAAGTGTCAGTTCATATCCCTGTGCCTGATATTCTTCAACCACCTGATTCACAAGGTTTATCAGTTCAAGACTTTTGCCCCTGAAATTTATTTCCTTGTATTGAATCTTAGGCACTGACCGTCACCCCCTCAATTTCTGCAAAACGCTTTGCATTGATGAAGTAAGACCAACGGTGTTCACTGGTATGAATTGCATACCCCCAAGGAAAAACCCCCTGTTGTAAACCAAGTGCTATTGTGTTTGTGTGCTTGTGCATCAACTTAGCAACCTCATGTACTGTCAATGTTTGGATGCCATCTTCACACTTTGACGGTTTGAAGATCACCGGGTTTTCATCCTGTTCAAAATAATCAGGTGCAAGTCCAAGTGATACTGCAATATCACTCTGAACCTGTTCTGACGGAACTGTTTTGTCATTCAGGTACATACTGATTGACCCTTTACTTTTCCCGGTCATTCCAACCACCTGTGCCTGATTGACACCTAACTGCTGCATAGCCTGTTTCAACTTTTCGCTGAATTTCATAATTTATCACCTATCCTTTCTTACAGTAGATATTTTATCTACTTTTTAGGCAAAAAAAATCTTAGTTGCATCATCATCTGTTAAATTTAACAGGTCTTTCAGTGCCTTGATTTCACTTGCCTTGAACTCTGTTTCATTGTTGACCTTCTTCATAAGTCCAAAGTAAGTCAACCCGCACTTTTCAGCCACAAACTGCAATTTATAGCCGGATGCATTGATTTTTTCCCTTAATAACTCTGTGTTCGTCATCTTACTTTTCACCTTCCTTTTCATCATCAGGAAACGCATTGTTATTATACTGCTTCCTGATTGTTATTCTTACAACCCCTGATTCCAACTGTTCAAAGGATGTTTCCTTGAACTTCTGCGATCTGCCTTTTTTCAGGCTTTCCATATACGCAAGGTATTCAAGTTTGGTTGGAAATTCAAGAATCTGTTCAATCCATGCTGCAACTATTTTCTTCACTTCATCACCTTCTTTCATTGCCGGGTACTTTCAGGCAGCGACCCGGCATCTTGTTAATTCAGTCTGTTTTATACCTCTAAACTCTGTATGTGCTTTTACTGTACCAGTGATTGACATTTCATCAACAGTATCATCAATATACTTTCCAGTTTTCCATGTATAAACATTTCCATCTGCACCTATGATCTTGTATATGTGGGTGACACCGAAATCAGTTTCCCAACTTGTTACACACTTTACAGACTGAACTTTTACTGTGATTCTGTCAGAAATTTCACCGACATATTCTGATGACTGTTCTATGTCAAGAACTGCTTTTCTCTTTGCGGTTCGTTCTAACCCCCTGTCATACGCCGGAAATAATGAAGCGTACAAGCCAAAATTCCCTTTGACATATTCAAGACTACAAGCCGTTTTTAAGTTATGAATGTAATTGCTGTTTTCTTCCTGTTCAGACACCCAATCAAGGGCATCTGACACAAGTTTTACTGTCAAATCACTGTCAATGTCAAAGTTCACTGACCGCATCTTATCAAGTAAATCCTGTAAGTATTCTTTTGTTATTGCCCGCCCATGTGCTGCATCATAAAAATCTAATGCCCTTGTTGCGGTGCTGATACCTTCATCAGATGTTCTTGTGTAACCAAAATGACGGATTGTTTCAGCCACATAAGAAAGATATTCTTTTGTATTAACATACCGCTGATAACTGCATCCGGGTTCAGGTGTTTCACCTTCAATCAAAGTATCAAATAGGCTCATATACTGCGTAACTGCTTCTGCACTCATACCATGTGTGAAATCTTTCAGGCAAGATTTTCCAACCTGTTTGAACTCACCTGTTGTCTTATTCCTGACAATGTATGTGTTTTTGCGGTATCTCTTACTGTTGCAGTGTTCACATACAGGTGTGGTTGTATAGTATCTTTCAGGTACTTCAATCCCTGCAACACCTGTTATAATATTACCCTTTTCAGTGTGTTCCCGTTCAGCAACAAATTCCCAGTCATTTATGACTGCTGTTCCTTCCGCTTCCACCAGTACAAAACGGGCGGTGTATTTGTTTCCTTTTTCGTCCTTCAACTCTCTGAACTCTTCACCAGTCTGTTCATAGTGGAAATCACAACCGTATGCCTTGCACTTATTAAAAATACGCTTCAACTTCTTTTCAAGTCTATCAAGATTACCTTCATAGATTGCATACTTCATAGCCTTACCATTTCCTTTCCCAGTTCCTTCAAAAAGTTGTCTATTGTCAGCACACCTTATTACATCAGGGGTGTCTTGCCTTTATCAGATTTCACATTGAAATCTGCAAACCTGTCAGCCAACATTGAACTTTTTGAACGGTACTGTTCAAACCGTTGATGATTTCACCTTAAAACCACCAAAACCTGTTGACCTACACACAATAGACAATTTTTTGAAAGAACTGAAATCCTATTCCTTGGTTCTTTTCCCCGGAACTGCTGCAACAGTTCTTTTTGAAGTAGTCAGGAAGTCGGGGAACTTCCTGACCTGTGAAACAAAGTGCTGTGTCATCTCGTGCGGTTGATTCTTCCACTTAACGGTTTCTTGGTTTAGGGGTAAAGTGCTGATTGGTTCAGCCTGTTCAGTTTTCTTCAAATAGTTCTGAATACTTTGCTTTCTTGCCCTACCGTTCCTGTTTTCTTCAACTACTTTGACGGGTCTTGTTTATTCTTCACACGCTCTGTCTGCTATCCGGCAGCCTGACCACCATGTCACTTGCGTGTAGCCCTATCGCTTCACCCGTTCCTTCCTACTTGCTTTGTTTTTGGTAGATGTTTTATCTACTGACACAACAATACCATTCAGTAGATAAAATGTCAACACTTTTTTATAAAAAATTTGATAAAAGTTGATATTCAATCTATTTTATGGTATTCTTTAAGCATAACCAACCGGGAAGAAGGTGATTAAATGACAATAGGTGAAAGAATAAAAGTAAGGCGGGATGAATTAGGAATGTCACAAGAAGAACTTGCACATAAGATTGGATATAAAAGCAAAACTTCCATAAACAAAATCGAACTTGGTATTCAGGAATTACGGCAATCAAAAATAAAACAGATTGCTGATGCACTCCAAACAACTCCGGCTTATATCATGGGTTGGAAGGAAACAGAAGAAGATCAGCAGTTAAAAAAGTGTCGTGAACTATTCAAGAAATGTCACGGTTCAGATGCTTATGATGTGGTTTCCTTGTATCTCACCCTTGATGAATCCGACAAAAATGTTGTAAAGACTATGATTGAATCATTGCTTTCAGCAGAAAAATATTCTGTTAAAAAAGAATCATTGAACGCATAGGCAATATCATCATGGTTGATTTTTCAAAAAGGTAACTGTTGGTAACGGGTAACTGTTGCTTTTTTATACTGTATATTTTACTTTTTATATTCTTATTCATATAAGATATTTTATTATTAAGAAAAATACTACCAAACAGATACCAACCGTTACTATATTGAAAACACTGTATTTGCAACAGTTACTTGAACCGTTACCAACCGTTACGAACGGTTACCACAAAGAAGGGAAGGTCAGATTTATGAAAAAAGTCATTAAACTTGTCGTTTTAGCAATCGTTGTTATTTTCGTGATTATGGTTGTGAAGGATATTTCAAAGAATCCCATTCAGAAAAAAGAAACATCATCAGAAGAAATCCCGGTCATATTAGATGCAGATGCCTATTCAAGAATTTCATCTGAACAGTTGATTGAATTACTTGGTGAACCAAAGTCAACGGAAGATTGGAACAATGAAAATTCCAAAGGCACATTTCAAATGCAGCTTTATACTTATGACTTAGATGGAATGTATACAGAATTTATTCTGTATGAAGATGCTGTTGTCAAGATCAGATGCTTTGCAACTGAACCGTGGGAAATCAAGAAAGACTTTGACAATGTGTTCAAAATGTTCAACATTACGATAAAAGATAGTGCAAGGAAGGTTGTTGACACGGGTATTACTTATAAGTTTTCACCAGTATCAGACACCGTTGCAGAATTTGAAGTTTATAATTTTGATTCAGAAAAGCACACATTTGATTCAGTCTATATCACATACAATTTGAATTATTTTGATGACCCTAATTAACTGAACAAAAAATGAACCCCGACCGTTGCAGCGGTCAGGGTTCTAATAACTCTATACCAAGGAATAGGATGATATAGGCTATGCAACCCTAATTATATCATCCATTCCTTGAAATTTCAATCAGGAAGGAATGATATACATGGGAAGAAGAAACCCAAACGGTTACGGATGCGTAACCAAACTAAAAGGTCATAGGTCACGCCCTTGGGTTGCCAAGGTGACAATCTATGATGAAGAAGGACACGCCAAACAGTCACCAATAGGTTATGCTGAATCAGAAGAAAAGGCGAACATTCTATTGGCTGAATATAACAACAACCCTTGGGATATTGACCGGGAAAAGGTGACCTTGGTTGTACTTTATCAGCGTTGGTCTGAAATCAAGTTACCAAGGTTAGGAAAATCAAATCAGCAGTCCTTGCGTTCAGCGTTCAAACACTGTTCCAAATACTACGGTGTGAAGTACAGGTCAATGAAATCCTATCAGATGCAAGACTGCATTGACAACTGCGGGTGTGCATACTCTACACAATGGGCGATCAAGAACTTGTTCGGACACCTTGACAGGTTTGCATTTGAAATTGACCTGATAGATAAAATGTATTCACAAATAACTACCGCCCCACCGATACCTGAAACAACCCGTGAACCGTTCACGCCTGAACAGATTGATATGCTGTGGAAAATAAAAGATGACCCTTGGGTCAACACTGTGCTGATCTACATATATACGGGGTTCAGATTACAGGAATTGTTGGGAATGAAAACTGAACAGGTAAACATCAAGGACTGGTACTTTGAAGGTGGAATCAAGACCGCTGCCGGAAAATGTCGTATTGTTCCGATACATGACCGTATCAAACCATTTGTGAAAGCACTGGTTTATGAAGGGAACAAGTATCTATTCACCTATCAGGGCAAAAAGTTCAGTCAGGCAAATTACTATAAGTGTTGGGGTGAAGTCATGGAAAAGATAGGTGCAGACAAGACCCCGCATGAAGCACGGCACACCTTTGAAACACTTCTTGACAATGCCAAAGGTAACAGAAAATGTATTGATATGCTAATGGGTCATAAGTCAAAGGATGTAGGAAACAGGGTGTATAATCACAAGACTATTGAACAGTTACGGGACACCGTTGCCCTGTTAAAATAATATTTTTTGCACTGAACCAGTAACAAATTAGAAACAAAAAAGGCGGTAAACCCTGTATTTTCAAGGATTTACCGCCTTAGTTTCTGTATTATATCATCTGCAGCTGCTTTCATAAGCTCCAGCTGATCTTCATCCTCTACTGCATTAGCCTCAATATAGCCATTTTCAGGAAGCACATCGCTTAAAGCTGTCAGCTTCACTGTCACGCCTTCTGCTCCTGCAACTTCTGCAGAAAGTACAATTTCAGAATCAAATACACGCAATGCATTCAGTGTACTCTTATAAACCTTCGCTGTACTGCAGTAACCAATACCTACCAGATCTCCGTCATCTGCTGTTTTTGCCGGTACTTCTGGCTGTGGTGCTGGTAATGTTTCCGGGATAGCCGCTGTTGTTTCTGCTGGCTGTGCAGGCTCTGTTTCCGGTTCTGTACTTTCCGGGGTCTCTTCTGGTACAGTTGTCTCTCCCGGGTCTACCGGAACTTCCGGTTCAGTTTCTGCCGGTGTTTCTGTGGTTTCTTCTCCTGCAGGACCTTCCGGTCTGCTTTCTTTTTCTGCCTCTGCTGTGGTTTCCTCTGCTGTGGTTTCTTCTGCTGTAGTCTCTTCTACAGTTGTTTCTGCCTCAGTTTCAGGTGCAGTCTCTGGTTCAGAAGCTTCTTCCTTTTTCAGTTCTTCGGCTTTTTCTTCCTTCACCAGCTCTGTAGCCTCTGCTGCTTCTTCCTTTTCCGGTTCTGTTGGCTCTGCCCCATCTGCTGCATCTGCTACATCTTCCTTCATGGCAACTAACGGTACACCATGTCTGGAAATAGAAGCTGTTACTTCACCTTCCTGCGCCGGTTCTTCTGCCGGAGCCTCTGCCTCTGGTTCAGAAGCTTCTGTCTCAGATTCTGCTGCTTCCGTTTCAGCTGCTTCCTCAGTCTCAGGCTCTGTTATCTCCTCTGGAGCTTCTGTTGCTGCCTCAGTCTCTTCTTCCTTAGTCTCTTCCGGCTGCTCTTTGCTTTCTTCCACATCTTCCTTAGTTTCCGGAACTTCTGCGGTTTCTTCAGCAGCTGTGGTCTCTTTTTCTGCATCCGTTGGATTTACAACATTTTCTGTTGTTTCTTCGTTCACTGCTTCTGAAGGCTTTTCTGCCGGAGCAGTTTCTGCAGGTTTGGAAATAATGTTTCTTTCTTCATCCCCAAACTTATCTTCATAACTCTTTATGGTAATACGTTTGGTGGTCTTTTCCTTTTCTTTTCCGTTTTCTGTTCTTGTTACAGTTGTAGAACAGCTGATGGTATCTTCCCCGTTATTTACGTAAAGGAAATAAACCTCTTCCTCTCCTGTTACCATGTACGTATCATCTGCATCAGCCGGAAGCTTTACAAATACCCTTAACTCTGCCTCCATGCTGTCTCCCTGGATGTCCGGATAGACTTCATATACCTTTCCGTCTCCAAAGAACAGTGCTTCAAACTTTTCTGTGGCACCGTCGGTAAAATCCAGGCTGTCCTGTGATACCACATTTTCGTCTTCGATGGCCTGACGGATGGCATCCACCAGGTCAGCACCGCCAATGGTAAAGTCCACTTTGTTTCCTGATGCTGCAAAGCTGACATGCAGATCTGTTCCCACATTGGTGAAGATCATGGCAAATGCCAGCATAAATGCCAGGAAACGCTTCTGTAAACTAACCATTTTTCCCGTTCGTTTCTTGCGTCTGCTTCGTCCTCTCATACCCTGTTTCTCCTCTCTCTGAATTTTGTGCAGGCCCCATTTCCTGCCAAACTCCAGTACTTCCTGAATCCCGTTTCACAGTCATTCAGTTTATACTTTCATTTATCTTTATCATAGCAGAGATAGCGTTATACCAGGCGTTATATGGACTTATATTTTCAAAAAATTTTCAATTTTTCAAATAATTTACAGACTCTATGAGTTTTTTTCTCAGTCGTTCTTGTGTTTTTTTATAACATATGCTATAATTCGCTTCAATGAGTTTTTTTCTCACATCTTCGCATTTTGGAGGTTTGTATGCTGAATCAGTTTGTTTTAAGAAATTACAGATTATTTAAAAATGAAACATTGCTGGACTTTTTTCCGGCTCCTATTAATGAACACAAAGCTTCTCTGCTGACAGCGCAGGGGGACGGCGAATCATTTCTTCCTGTTATCTCCCTTTACGGTCCAAACGGCTGCGGAAAATCTTCTATATTAGAGGCGCTCTGGAATGTATGTCGTCTGGCTGCAGGTGATTTTTCTCTTATCACCTCTTCCGTCCGTTCCTACTGCCGTCTGGATAATACATGCAGAGAGCTTCCTTTAAGTTTTGACCTGCTTTTTCGCAGAAATGGTTTTCTCTTCCGTTATCAGCTTGATGTAAAACAAGGCGCTGTCCTGGAAGAAAATATGTTTTACGGCAAACCCGGTTCTGATGATGCCGGCGTTCTTTTTGCCCGCAAAGCAAATGAACTCCATATTGGAAATGAAGCCGGGAAAATGGATTTTTCCACTCTCCCGGCCGGGGTCTCTCTTTTACGCTATCTTGACCCAAAATCTTCCTCTGAATGTGCAAAAGCTGCTGCATCCTGGTTCAGCCAGGTTCTGTTTTTCCGGGAACATGACTATAAAAAAGCCCCGGATCTGCCCTCTGAAGTAGAAGAACGTCAGGTCATCTGCCGTCTGCTCCAGGCTATGGATATTGATATTTTAGATTACTCCATTACAAAAGAACAGGGCTTCGATGATCCATCCCTGATCCTGACCCATGGGAAAGCAGATGGAAATACCTTTTTTGTTTCTTTCAATGAAGAATCCACAGGCATCAGAAAGCTGCTTACCCTGATCCCGTTAGTCGTAAAAAGCCTGCGTCTGGGAAGTCTTCTATTAGCCGATGACTTAGATAACGTGCTCCATCCTCATCTGCTACGCTTTATCCTGTCTCTGTACCAGGATCATGAGAAAAATCCTCATCATGCGCAGTTAGTATTTACCAGCCATAACACAGCGATCCTTAATCCGGCTGTTATGCGAAGAGACGAGATCTGTCTGTGCTGCCGCCCGGAAGGAACGGATGCTGTTCTCTATCCACTTTCTTCTTATAAAAAAGAAAATGGCCTCATCCCAAGAAATGATGAAGCCTATGGTAAACAATATCTGGAAGGACGCTATGGTGCCAACCCCAGGATCTGATGACTAAAATTGATCTTTTTTCCATTTTCCCATTGCTTTAAACTACGTTCCACACGTTCACACACGGCCAGGACATGTTCCTGGCCTGCTCCATTTAACAGGACCAGATACTGGACCGGGCTGTAGCAGGTAAACAGATCTCCCTTTCGCAGACTCTCTCCTATGGCATTTTTTAACATCTCAGATGTCGTCTGCACCATTTCGCCTTCCAGCAATGCTCCTTTTCCATCTACAAGAGTAATGCAGAATAATGTATATTCAAAGGAAAAACGTTCTGCCATGCGGCTCACCAGACGGTAACTGTCAATAAAGGAAGGGTATGTACTGTAATAAGGTCCCTGGGTTTCTTCCCTCTCTTTTAAGGTATTTTCAATGTCCTTTAGCATATCGGAAGTGTAACGGATCTGACCGCTCATCAGGCGGAAACGCTGCAGCATGGTTTCAGAAGGCGGAAGCCCCTGTTCTTCAAAATACTGGACGACCACCTGTTTATAAACTTCCATGGCTTCCTGATACCGTTTTAAAGCGATCAGGCAGTCCAGCTTCATCATCTGGCATTCCTCATAAGGATACAGCCTGCTGGCTGCTGTACTTAAGTTTAAAAGCCTGTCATATTCCCGGTCTGCCTTTAAAAGCCGGCTTGCCAGGCGCAGGCATTTAAAATACAGCTCCTGGTATTTTACACCGATCACATTGACCCATTTTTCTCCTGTCATCTGAGAAAGGAATTCCCCGTAATACAAACTGCAGGCGTGGCACAGCTCCTCTTTTTTTCCTGTTGCAAGAGCACTTTGAGCTGCTTTTTCAAAATTTCTGGCATCAATGGAAACCGTCACATTTCCCTCATCCCACCGGTAAATACCGCCATCTGTACAGATATACTCATGCTCTGGCAGCATTTCTTTTAATAATCTGCGCAGCCTGAAAACTGCTGCCCTTAAACTGCCGGATGGATTAGCATACTCTCCATTTCCGTAAAATGCATCTAACAGCTCTTCCCTGCCCACTCCCTTCTTTCCTGCATACAAAAGGATCAGAAAAAGCTGCAGGATCTTCCCTGTAAGAGCAGTCCCTATAGGAAAAAACTCCCCTTCATATTCCACTGATATGGTTCCCATCATCCGCACAGTCAGTATTCCCTTTTTGTCCATATCATTGCCCATATCATTTCCTGCCTTTCTGTGATAAGGCGCCCTTTCTAGTACAGTTATTTACGAAACGATGTACTGGTAATTAATAGCTGCGCAGCTGGTCTTCTTCCTCTTTAGCTGTCTTATCGATGGAACGGATCTCCGCCTCATATCCGTAGGTGTCATTTACTTTAATATACACCTTATCTCCTGTTTTGCGGCCCTTGATCGCCTTTCCTAAAGGAGAATCAATACTTATAAGTCCTTTCATGGAGTTTCCCCGGACTGTGGTCACTAATTTATAGCTTTCTGTTTCATCATCTTCCGGAATATATAATTCCACCCGGTCGCCCAGACCTACTTCATCTGATTTTGACTCATCTGAAACAATACGGGCTGTTTTTATCATTTTTTCCAGATAACGGATACGGCTCTCGTTACGGTTCTTGTCCTGCTTTGCTGCCTTATATTCAAAATTCTCGCTTAAATCCCCCTGGGCTCTTGCCTCCTTTACTGCCTCCAATGCTTCTTTGCGCACCACCAGCTTACGGTATTCTATTTCTTCCTGCATTTTTTTAATATCGTCTTTTGTCAGATTATCATACATAGCTTTTCTCCTTATCTGCTTCCGTCGGAGTCTTTCATAATTTCTTTATTTTCCCTTCAGGAATTTTATTTTTTCTTTATCGTCTGCTCAAACTTTGTCCACAATTTACCTGTATATTATTACTTGTAAGGTTGATGAGACCTTTTACCATACAGGAAGACACTTTTTCATACCTAAGCCGGCAGATTCCCCCCTTTTCTGCCGGCTCCCTCCATTTTATAGGGCAATAAATTTTTCTCATGGTCTTATTCATGCCCTTATTCATGCTCTCTCATGCGGCAGAACAGTTCTGATACCACCCCTTCATATTCTGCAAGGTGCTGTGCCTTGCGTATCTTCTTCATAAGCTTTTCTTCTTCCGGACAGGAATGGATCAGAAATCCCCACAGTTCTTTCATTTTAAACAATACCGGTCTGTCTCCGCTCATAACATGGGTATATCCGTCACAGAGCAGACGGTGGAATTTCTCCAGCCGGTCTGCCTTCCTGTCGGCAGACATTTTTCCAGATACTTTCTGGGATGTTCCGTCAGCGATCTCTTCCATTAAAAATGGGTTCATCATGATCCCCCGTCCCATCATTATCTTATCCAGATCCGGATACTCTTTTACAAGACGGTCATAGTCTTTCCTTCGGAAAATATCCCCATTATAGCACACAGAATGTCTGCTTTTTTCAAATCCCTCTTTAAAAGCATTCATCCGCACATTGTATTTATAAAAATCTTTTAATACTCTTGGATGGATGATAAGTTCTGTTAATGGGCACTGGTTGTACAGACCTAAAAGAGTCTGAAACTCTTCTTCACTTTCCACCCCCACGCGGGTCTTGATGGAAAAATGAAGATTTTCCCGTTCCATTCCCTCACTGACCTCTCCCAAGAACCTGGCAAGCTTTTCAGTATCTTTTAAAAATCCGGCGCCTTTTCCCTTGGCTGCCACAGTACCTGAAGGACATCCCAGGTTCAGATTAACCTCTGTATAACCATATTCCTTTAATTTTACCGCTGTATCTAAAAAATCCTCCGTATCTGATGTAAGGATCTGGGGAATGACCTCCATTCCCTGATTATGCTCTGGAAGGATGTCATTTAATTCTTTGCTGCTGAAACCGCTTTTATGCTTCGGTGCCAGAAATGGTGTAAAATACCTGTCCATAGGCTTAAAACAGCTGTTGTATGCCTGTCTGTATATGTATCCTGTGATCCCTTCCATGGGAGCCAGATAAAATTTCATATGTCCTTTATCCTCTCATTTACCCTGATGTACTATGTTCGTGTCTATTATCCGTGTTTTTGCCAGAAAATACAATACCTTATCTGCTGCACTTCGGCAACAGACAAGGTATTAAAAAGGGGAGGATAAGTATTAATATTTTCTCTTTGGTGATAATCCTATTATAACCATTCCTTCCCCGTTTATTCTCTTTTCTTCAAAAATCCAGTCTGCTTTCGCAGAATTGTTCCATCATTCATTATTTACAGTACAAAAATAAGTACAGTTGTGATCATGATCATACTGATAATAATAGAAATAGAATTTACTGCACTTGCAAGACCAATATCCCCTTTCAGGTCACCGGTAAACGCAGGTGCTGCTGCTGCAATAGGGCTGAACACCAGTACCGCCAGTGTCTGACGATATTCCAATGGAAGGGGAAGAACAAAATAAAACATCAATGATGCCACCACTGCCACACCATAACGTATGGAAAGGATCTTTCCGATCTTTCCGATCTGCTTTTTATCGCCTGAAAGCTTAAAACCAACTCCAAGCATTAACATTGCCATAAACGCATTGGCATTTCCGATCAGCTGTGCAATACTGACAGCAGGTGCTGGAAGAGAAACATGGATCAGGGAAAGGATGAGCATACCGATATATGCATCAAATGGCGCAGATTTTATCAGTGTTTTCAAAATAGGGCCCACAGAAAACCTGCTGTTTTTATCTTTTGCCATAGAAGCTACACTGTAAGCACCTCCCAGACAGATAAACGCATTTCCCGTATCAAATAAACTGGTGATGACTACACCTGTAGGACCAAAAAAACCGGCGGTAAATGGCATGGTGAAATTTCCAATATTATAACCGGACATATTCAGGATATGAAATGCCTTTTCATCCCTGTCTTTCCCTCCAAGGATCCATCCAAGGCTCATGTAGAGCACGCCGCCTGCAAATCCTACAAGACACAGCAAAAGCATGGCAGGCTGTATCTCAGCCTGTGAAAAATTTGCAATAATGGATGCAGGAAGTGTGATCTTAAGCACGATCTTTGACAATACATAAAAATCTTCTTCTTTAAAAAATCCAGCTTTCCGCAATCCATATCCTAAAATAATAACTGCAATAAAAGAAGCTGCTTTCATCAGGATCGCTTCCATTTTTCTGTCCTCCGTAATAACCCGCCTGTATTAATCAGGCTGTATTTATTGATCTTTTGACCCCTCTGATACCAAATTGCTACGTGCTTTGCACTTCCGCAAGCAAGCTTGCATCGGATTTTAGACCTTTTGACCCTGGTATCATCATAACACAAACCTGCGCTATTTCAAAGTTATTTTGCATACAAGGTGTTCATTTTGTATACAACATAGTTACTGTACATGGTAGGCACTTTTGGAACCGAAAGTGCCGTACGATAACGTAGTGGTAGCGGGAATTTGCCGTATTTAAATGCGAAGCCACGGCAAATTCCGTTGCTGGTCATGCAACGCATGAACAGTAACTACAACTTATATCCGTCATTTCTACAAAACTGCGATCAGAACACAGGTAATGCAGACCATACTGATAATGATGGAAAGAGAATTTACCGCGCTTGCCAGGTTAATATCCCCTTTCAGATCTGCCGTAAATGCAGGCGCTGCTGCGGCAATAGGACTGAACACAAGCACTGCCAGAGCCTGACGGTATTCCAGGGAAAAAGGAAGCAGAAAGTAAAATGCTGCTGCTGTTAAAACAGCCACTCCATAGCGGACACCTAACATTTTCATGATCTTGCTCATCTGTGTCCGGTCTCCTGACAACTTAAATCCAACACCTAACATAAGCATGGCGAGAAAAGCATTTGCATTTGCCACCAGCTGTGCAATATTTAATACAGGTGCCGGCAGTGACAGATGAAGCCAGTATAAAATATACATGAAAAGATAAGCATCAAAAGGAACTGAACAGAGAAGTGTTTTGCACAGTGGGATAAATGAAAATTTCTTTTCCCTGTTTTTAACCATAGCACCAATACTGTAAGAACCGCCTAAAGCGATCACGGCATTTCCCGTATCAAACAGACTGGTAACAACTACACCGGCAGGTCCAAAAAAGCTGCTGGTAAATGGCATGGTAAAGCTTCCGATACTATAGCCGGAAAGATTCAGGATCTGAAATCCCTTTTCATCTGGATCTTTTCCACCCATGATCCATCCAAGAGCCATATATAAAATACCCCCGCCAAAACCTAACAGGCATAGTAAAAACATGGATGGCTCCATTTTTGTCTGTGAGAAATTGACAATGATGGATGCAGGAAGTGTGATCTTCACCATGATCTTTGACATAACATAAAAATCTTCTTCCTTAAAAAATCCTACTTTTTTCAGAACATACCCCAAGATGATCACAGCCATAAAAGAACCAGCCCGCATCAGTATTGCTTCCATAAGTTTCTTCCCCCAAAATCCCTGATATCTTAACACTTTCTTTATAGTAACACATCTCATCGTTCAATAGCAACTGCCCCTAAAAAAAAATACCACCCCTTTTCAATAGCCTGCTCATGAGAAATCCTACCTTTACCATCAAGAACTTTACGTCTGTTGTTGCTTAAAAACTGATCGGTCTGGTCTGCCGATTCGCAGGTTCTGTCGCCGGTAGCTTCTTTCAGACACATGACAACAGCGAAAAACGCAGAATGTGCGTTTTTCATAAAAACTTACTCCAACACACACTCTGCGTCAATCTGAAAGTTGTATAAAAATATCAGAATATTTATGCGAAATTATATTCCGTCACGATTTTTTCCCGCCCCATGGCCACATCATTGTAGTACTCATACAGGCAGATTCCAAGGAATGATCCGGAAATATTAACCACATTCTCATATCCCCGTCCCTGAAGCGCCATCAGCGCATTGTAGCTTCTCTGGCTGGAACGGCAATGCAGGTATACCGGACGGTCTTTCGGAATTTCATCCGTTCTCTCGCGAAGCTCACTTAAAGGAATGTTCACAGAACCCTTCAAATGTCCGGCCTCATACTCTCCTTTTTCCCGTACATCCACAATGAACGCCTGTTCCTCCACAAGGCTTCTTACCTGTGTAACCGGAACCTGGCGGAAACGTCCGTACAGAATATTTTCAGCCACCAGAGCCGCCTGATTTACCACATCTCTGGCTGTGCCAAATACTGGTGAATAACACAGCTCCAGGTTCTTTAAATCCCGGATGGTGCCATTCATGGAAACCATGGCTGCAATCACATCCACCCGTTTGTCCACATTTCCTCTTCCGATGGCCTGAGCACCCAGGATCCTTCCGGTTGGGACCTCAAACACCAGTTTAAAGTGCATAGGTGCACTTCCCGGCATAATTCCCACCTTGTCACCTGGAATCACATAAACAGAATCGCAGGGAATTCCGGCTTTGCGGGCATTCCGCTCATTAAGACCGGTTGCTGCTGCATTTAAGCCAAATACACGCAGTGCACAGGAACCGATGACACCTCTGTTGTCATTGGGAATCCCATACATCGCATCCGCCGCCGCCCGCGCCTGTCTCAAGGCCGGACCGGCAAGAGCCAGACGTGAAGGTTTCCCGGTCATACGGTCAAAGACCTCAATGGCATCACCAACCGCATAAATATTTTTATCACTTGTGCGGTAGTTGTGATCCACCAAAATGCCGCCGGTCTCTCCGATCTCCAGTCCGGCTGCTTTCGCAAGCCCCGTCTCCGGCGCTACACCAATAGCCAGAATAACCGCATCCGCTGGCACCGTCTTGCCGGAAGCAAGGGTAATCTGCTTCTCTTCAATGGTTTTTACTCCATCATCCACAATTAAAGACACGCCGTTGTCCAGCAGTTCCTTGTGAAGCATCTGTACCATATCGTAATCAAAGGGCGCCAGAATCTGGCTCATGGCCTCCACCACAGTAACCTTCTTCCCCGCCTTTGCAAGGTTTTCAGCCACCTCAATTCCGATAAAGCCACCGCCGATAACCGCTGTGTTCTCCGCTCCTGCGGCCTCCAGTCCATCCTTTAAGTGAACAATATCTGCCACATTACGGACTGTATACACATTTTTTCCGTCAATTCCGCCGATGCTTCTTGGCTTTACAGGTGACGCGCCGGGAGCCATAACCAAAACATCGTAGGCCTCCTCATGTATGTCCCCGGTCAGCGTGTTTTTAATCTCAATGGTCTTTTTGTCACGGTTAATAGCCATCACTTCGCTGTTAACCCGTGCGTCTATATCGTAAGACTTTTTGAATTTTTCCGGGGACATCATTACCAGTGCATCACTGTTTCCCACTACTCCTGACAGATAATAGGGAAGAGCACAGTTGGAAAAGGACACATGCTGGCCACGCTCAAACATAATGATTTCTGCTCCCGCGTCGAGACGTCTTGCTCTGGCTGCTACCGAAGCGCCGCCTGCCACGCCTCCTATGATCAGAATCCTTTTATTCATGGAAAATCACTCCTCGTATAATATCTTTTAGATACATAAATACATATATTTTGGTTAATAAGTTACTAAATAAATATTTGTTCAATAGGCTTAGTAAAGCCCATGATATAATTGTCCCAGTGTCAATCAGGTAATAG